>Ga0134128_10000171_pt1 | contig 92822 bp, 78 predicted proteins | sample KB31754_FD_96462 | JGI IMG/M metagenome (GOLD analysis project Ga0134128, IMG submission 96462) | Terrestrial soil microbial communities with excess Nitrogen fertilizer from Kellogg Biological Station, Michigan, USA - KB3-175-4 | ecosystem: Environmental > Terrestrial > Soil > Unclassified ... | reverse complement strand
TGGGGCAGCCGAAACATAGGCCGGACTCCTTTTATTGACCTGTCATAAAAATGACAAAGGGTCCGGCCACGCGCCAACCGCAATTCCACCGGCTCAGTCAGCTAAAAAGTGCAAAAGTCGAGGCAACAAAATGCAACATTTTTGGCATCTTGCGTTAGTGCACAATGTGCCCGCGCCCGGCCCGCGACACTTGCGCGCCGCGCGCTATGATTTGGAGCCTCATCAATTGCAACCCTTTGACCATGCCAGACTTGCGGTCACGTCCTGCGGGCGGCGCGCCATGCTCGCGCTACAATTGTCAAATGATTTTTCATTTTTTGCCCTTGAGCAACCCATCCCGAGCTGAATGGATCTAGTTTCCAGTCTCCAGTTTCTGACCCCTGGAATGCGCGACACCAGCGCCGCGCAACGATTGTCAAGCGACTTTTCATATTTACTTCATCCATTGGTTCATTCCGCTTCCCGCTCTGAAAGAGCCGCGCACGAAGTAAGCGGATTGGGACGCGCTGCGCGAAGTGGAGTCGGCGAGCGCTGCGCTTCACGGTGCCATAACTTGTCGGGCGAAACGTACGTCGAGAGTGGATCGCGTGCGCGGGGCATTGGGTGCGGGTCCGCAAAATACGTCATTCGCTCGATTGGTTGCATGAATGGGGCTTTCTATAGTCGGTTGTGAGCGTTGAGGTACATGCTCACAACTAAAAGGAGGCATTCGTATGGCAGCCACAGTGGCAACGAAGGGCGCAGGGGCGGTGGTGGTGCGGTCTGAGGAGGGAGAGGTGCTCCGTTGGGGACCGGTCGGGAAGGTTCGTATTCTGGCGGGCGCAAGTTCGACGGACCGGTCGTTCAGTGTCGTCGAGTGTATCGAGCCGCCGGGGAGCGGAGCCCCGCTGCACGTGCACCACGCCGAGGCAGAGGCATTTTACATTCTCGAGGGGACGGTCGAGTTAGTGTGCGGCGAGGGGAAGGTGACAGCGAGAGCGGGCGACTTTGTGTACACGCCGAAAGGTGTGGCGCACAAGTTCACGGTGCTGGGCGATAAGCCTGCCCGCCTGCTGATGATGTTCTCGCGTCCAGGGTTTGAGATGTTCTTCGCCGAAGGCGGTACTCCGGCACAGCAGCCGCCGGCTGGTCCACCTGACGTTGCTGCGTTTCGGCGGTTGGTCGAGAAGTACGAGATGGACCTGCTGGAGGTTCCGGGACATTGAACGGAGCGCAAGTCGTACGGCAGAGCGAGTCTCGCGTACGGCTTGGGCGTCAGGTCGATCAGCGCGGCTTCGAGCCCGAGCCGTTCGAGTGAACAAAGGGGCCAAACTCCGGCTCTTTGCCGGCGCGCAGGCCCGCTTCGACCACGCGGTCGCTCGCACGCACGAGGGCGGTGAGTTCCGCACGGGAGTGCACGTTCAGCTTCTCATAGATATTGACGAGGTGGGTGGAGACGGTGCGTTCGCTGATGAAGAGGCGCTGCGCGATCTCGAGGTTGGCGAATCCGTGAACGACGTAGCTGACGACCTCGCGCTCGCGGTCGCAGAGTTTTTCCTCAAGGACAGTGGTCAGTCCGCTGGGGATAAGGTGCGCAATGCGCGACCAGTAGGACTCGTTCTCGCGGCGGACTTGTTGCCGGAGAGCATCCATCGAGAACTGCGCAAGCAAATCGATGTCGTGAAACTTGCGCGCGTGTTCGATTGCCATTGCGATGATCTGGTCCTCGCCCGTCGCGGCGAAGACTTCGCCGCACGGCGGGCAGGTGAATCGGAGATTTACGTTGCCGTTTTCTGCTGCCACAGGGCATTCCTCATCGGGACTGCGATCCTTATGCTGGGTGCTCATTGTAAGCGTCGTCACGATGCGTTTCAAAAGCGAAGGATAGCGACGCTGAATTACCTGCGACGATTGCTATCATTTCCGCCATGCCGACGGAAGGGCCTCAGGAGTCACCCAATCGGAACCGACGCAGCCTGCGCCAGGTGATGAAGGGCTTTCGACAAGTCGCTCCGCCGATCCTTCAGGATCTGCCTGACTTTGGCGTGTATATCGCGCTGCGGCTGGTTTCGATGGCACTCCATTGCTTTCCCGTCGATGTGAATCTGCAGACGGCTAAGCTGATCGGAACGATTCTGCACCGCGTTGATCGGCGTCATCGCGAGCGGGCGATGGGAAACCTCCGCCGGGCCTTTCCGGACATGAGCGAACGGCAGCGCGATGAGATTGCCTGCCAAAGTATGCAGGCCCTGGTGATGCTCGGCGTAGAAGTGCTCTTCACGACTCGCCTGATCCGGCTCGATACCTGGGCGCGATATTGCGAGCTGGAAAATTTCCATGAGACGCTCGGCCTTCTGCTCAAACGCAATCAGGGCATCATCATGCTCACCGGCCATTACGGAAACTGGGAGATTCTCGGTTACGTCCTGGCGACGATCGGCTTTGAAACCGTCAGCATCGCTCGGCCGCTGGATAACCGGTTCGTCAATAAATGGGTGATGGACGTTCGGGAAAAGCAGGGGCAGCGCATCATCGCTAAGACGGGTGCAACCGCTGAAGTAACCGAGACGCTCGACAAACATGGCGTCGTTGGCTTCATCGCCGACCAGAATGCAGGCATGAAGGGAATCTTCGTCGATTTCTTCGGACGATTGGCAAGCACCTACAAATCGATTGGTTTACTGGCGATGCAATATGAAGTGCCGGTTGTCATCGGTTATGCGCGCCGAATCCAGGACCGATTTCGTTTCAAAATTGGTGTGCAGGATGTGATCTATCCCGCGGATTGGAAGGAGCAGGACAATCCGCTGCACTACATCACCCAGCGCTACACCAAGGCCATCGAAGATTCGGTGCGAGCCGACGCGGGGCAATATCTCTGGACCCACCGGCGCTGGAAAACACGCCCCAGGGGGGAAGTGGCGCAGCCTTACGATTGATGAAGCAAACGCAAAAAGTCCGGTGGCGCGCGATCAGCGCACCACCGGACCAGGATTGCACACACACGTTCGCGAAACCTAAAACCATTTAGGGCGTGGCAATGTTGCCACTGTCATCGACACCCCAGATGCGGCCGGTGCCGTTGCCGTTCTGGTAGTCATAGACGAATCCGCAACCGGCAACCGCAGCCGTGCCATCGCCTTCCTTAACAACCGAGGCGTTGGCCGGGGTCGAGGTCACCAGCGGGTTGACCGGAACCGACTGCATATAGGGGCCAAGATTGGTGGCCGTGCCATATGACGTGACAGTCGTCATCGGCGTCCAGTCTTGCTCAAGGTTTGGCAGGATGTCGCCATGTTGCAGCTTATAGAGCTGGATCTGGCTGCGCAAAGTCTGGACGGTGCTCGCCAGGTTGCTGTTGCGCGCGTCCTTGCTGGCGTTGGCGAACTGCGGGATCACGATGGCCGCCAAAATGCCAAGGATGATCACCACGATCAGAATTTCGATCAGCGTGAAGCCACGCTTACGACTATGAAAACGGGACATTTTCGGACCTCCTTAAAGTCTTCTGGTCGCGTCGTCGTTGCCGGCCGTGTTTGCTCACCGACAACGATCCCGAGCGGCCAAATGTGTCCACTCCGACATATCGAATTGAATCGGATCGCGATCAAATGAAAAATTGGAGCCGTTGGAGTTTGAGACGTCCGATAAAAATCGATTGACACGAAACGGGGTTGTTGATGTTCGCGGAAGAGTTTGAGAATTCAGGATTTGCCATCGTTGAGCGAGTGATCGATCAGGATCAGGTGAAGGGCTTGATCGATGCTGCCAATTCACACGACGGTAATAATCGACCCGAAAACGATCTAAAACGGTACGCAGTGCGCAACCTTCTGCGCCTCTCGAAGGCCCGAGAACTCGCAGACTCGCAACCGATTCGCTCCATCGTCGATGCGGTCTTGGGCCCAGGGGCGCGGGTTGTGCGCGGGCTGCTGTTCGACAAGACGCCGCAAGCAAATTGGAAGGTTGCCTGGCATCAGGATCTTTCGATCGCGGTGCAGGAGCGTCGGGAAACACATGGGTATGGTCCCTGGTCAATCAAGGCGGGTGTGCAGCATGTCCAACCGCCGGCGAAGGTTCTGGAAAATATGTTGACGATTCGCCTGCATCTGGATGATTGCGGCATCGATAACGGTCCGCTTCGGGTGATTCCCGGGTCGCACGCGCATGGAGTGCTCGGTCCACGGCAAGTCGAACGACTTCGCGAGCGGCCCGCGCATACGTGCGTCGTTGGAGCGGGCGGGGCGCTGGTCATGCGACCACTGATCCTTCATGCTTCCTCATCCGCATCCGCGCCCAGACATCGCCGCGTGATTCATCTTGAATATGCGGCGATCGAACTTTCAGGTGGATTGGAGTGGGCAGAGGAAGCTAGTTAAGTGTTATTTCGCGATTTTGGTGGTCTATAATGTTATGACTTCCCTCTGGAGATTCTGATGCCCTTTTCCGCGATCCCGGACATTCTGGAAGAACTGAAGGCCGGTAAACCCATCATTTTGGTGGACGATGAGGACCGTGAAAACGAGGGCGATATCGTCTACGCGGCAGAAAAGGTAACTCCCGAGGCGATCAACTTCATGGCCGGGCAGGCACGCGGGTTGATCTGCATCGCGCTCACACCCGAGCGCTGTGACAAGCTCCATCTGCACAGCCAGACCGAATACAACACCGCGCAGCTTGGAACTGCCTTCACCGTTTCCATCGATGCCCATCCCAAATTCGGCGTCACCACCGGCGTCAGCGCGCGCGATCGCGCCAAAACCGTCGAGGTTGCCATCGCGGATGATGCGCAGCCGCAGGATCTGCTTCGGCCGGGCCACGTGCATCCGCTTCGCGGGCGCGAAGGCGGCGTGCTCGTTCGTGCGGGGCAGACCGAAGGCAGCATCGATCTCGCTCGGCTCGCTGGAATGAAACCCGCTGCCGTCATCTGCGAGATCATGCGCCCCGATGGTGAGATGGCGCGTCGCCCTGAGCTCGAACAATTCTGCGCCCAGCATGGCTTGAAGATGTGCACCATCGCCGAGCTGATCAGCTATCGCCTGCGGCGAGAGCAATTCGTCAAGCGCATCGAGAGTATCAATCTGCCGACCCGATGGGGCATGTTTCGGATGCATGCGTATCAGAGCGCGATCGATCCGCAGCCGCACTTGGCGCTGTGCAAAGGAGGCGTTGGAGAGATCGGCGCGGATGGCACGGTTGCAGAGCAAAATGACCCGGTGCTGGTGCGCGTTCACAGCGAATGCCTGACCGGCGACGTTTTCGGCTCGGGCCGATGCGATTGCGGCTGGCAGCTCGATGCCGCCATGCAACGCATCGAGCAGGAAGGAAAAGGGGTTTTACTCTATCTCCGCCAGGAAGGGCGCGGCATCGGACTGGCCAACAAGCTTCATGCTTACGCGCTTCAGGAAAAAGGACTTGATACTGTCGAAGCAAATGTTCGCCTGGGACTACCCGTGGACAAGCGCGACTACGGCATCGGCAGCCAGATCCTGCGCGACCTGGGCCTGCGGAAAATCCGCCTGATGACCAACAATCCCCGCAAGATCTACGGCATCGACGGATATGGCCTGCAAATCGTCGAAGAACTCCCGCTCAAAAGCGAAGCGGGGGACCACAACCGCCGATATCTCGAAACCAAGCGGCAGAAGCTGGGGCATCGATTGTAACCGTCTGGTCGGTCCAGAGGAGACGCAGCTTCCAACTGCATGGAGGGCACGTCATGGCTTGCCGGGGATGGTATACAGCGCTACTTCCCGCTGAAGCGGAGGAGATCCTTTCGATTGAGGACCCTTCCGAAGTTTGGGAACGGCTCGACGACCTGTTTCCCGCTGCCGAAGCCGACCGGCGGATCTTGCTGGTGGACAAAGCATGGGACGCAATGCATCGCGTCCTCTGCGGCGGCTGGCTGGATCTGACTCACGGCGATCCGGTTCTTCAATGCGTTGTCATTGGTGGCATGCAGCTTTCCAATGAAAGCGACTGGATCATTTCCTATGTGGAACCGGAAATGGTGTCTCGCATTGTCGAGAAAATTGCCGGGATCGAGAAAAGCTGGTTTCGGGAGAAATTTTTCGCGTTGGCTCACCATCCGTCTGTAAAGCGTGCCGAGTGGTATCAATGGCCATTGGACGAAAATGATTTCGAATATACCTGGTCCTATTTCACCGATGTCCGCGAGTTTTATCGTCGCGCCGCTGAGCGAGGCCTGGCGACAGTATTTGGGGCAGATCAGTAGTGGCGGGGCCCGTTATCAATGAGCCGCTTCGTGATTCTGCGACGATGGCTGCTCGGGTGAAGAGGTTCCGCTTTGTCCTTCGCGAATCTCTTGCCTTGCTGCAAGCACCGTCGCAATCTCAATCGCCGGCGAGACGCAAACCCAGATCACGATGGCGGCGATCAAGCCGACATAGAAGAGATTCATCTCCCACAGCACGCCAAACACGGCCAATCCAACGAGCAAGACGGCGATCGTCTCCAAAAGGATGATGCGCACGAGCCTGAAACCCGCTCTGGAGGATTGTCTTTTTACATCGCTTTCATTCATGACGCGCTCCTGGGCCGCGCGATCCCGACGTCTTATCATAGACGCTTCTTCCGAGCTTTGCGCTGGTGAAAGTGAGACCCTGTCATCGCCGCGATCGCGCCCCATGTCGCTGGCGCTTTCGCGGACGGATGCGCTGAATCCGATCGCTGAACGGGTCGCGAAGGCGCAAGCGACGTGGATGACGACCCGGCGAATTGCGCCCTTACCTGTCTTCAAGACACCCCGCGCATATTCTGCCCTGTCGCTGGAATGAGCGAGCCAACTCGGGTAAATTCCCTCACTTGGCGCTGGTGTCGCAGCGCTTCATTCGTCTTTTTTCCAAGGCAGGGACGCCATGGAAGCTCGTGCCCACGGACGGCGCCGCCGGCCTCGTCCATTTCTGCTCGGCGGGATCACCGCCACACTCGCATTACTTGTCGCACTTTTTCCGCTGGCCTGCACGCAAGGCTGCTACCAGAACCGCTATCTCGGCAGCGTGCCGGCAGGGGTGCCGGAAGTGCGCGTGCTGTTGCTCGAAGGTCGCACGAGCGTGAGCCTGTCGGCAACCGAGCAGCCCAATATCCGCGTCGGCTCGGGGCCCAATCGCCCCATCAATCTCTCCGGCGGCGCGAGCGTTCCGATCACGCTTACCTCCGTGGGCTGGAAGATTGGCTCCGCGATGGTCGGTAGCGGAACGCTGATCATTGAGCCTGCGACGCAGGGTTCGGTCAAAATCGACCGTCGCGCCTACCGTGGTCACTTTCGGCTTCTTCCCATTGGTGCCGGCAAATTTGATGTCATCAATGACGTGGACGTGGACGGCTACCTCATGAGCGTCGTCCCGCGCGAGATGTTCCCGCAATGGCCCATCGAAGCGTACAAGGCGCAGGCGATCGTCGCGCGGACCTATGCGCTCTACGTCGCCCGCACCGCGCCGATGGGAACAAACTTCGACCTCTTTGCCGACACGCGCAGTCAGGTTTATGGCGGAATTCACGACGAATCCGCCAAGTCGCGCGAAGCAGTCGATTCCACGCGCGGCATGGTCGTCGTCTACGGCGCAGCGGGTCAGGAGCGTATCTTCAAAGCCTATTTCAGCTCCTGCTGCGGCGGCGTCACGCAATCAGCCAATGACGCTTTCGGCGATCCGATTCTCGAGCCGCTGTCGGCGCGGAACATCGGCCCGCGCTGCGTGGAATCGGGCCATTTCAACTGGGGGCCGGTCGTGATCCGCAAGACGGAGCTGACTCGCCGAATTCGCATGTGGGGCGCGAGCAATGATGCCCCGGAAAAAACGATCGGCGACATCTCGCGCATCGACGTTGGCCGAGCCAATCAGTTTGGCCGCCCCAGCGAATTCATCATCACCGATGCGCGCGGCTACCGCTACAGTCTGAACAGCGAAGATTTCCGCCATGCCGTCGATACCGGCGCGAGCGACGGTGCGACGCTGCCCAGCAGCTTCTGCAAGCCGGTGAATGACGCGACGTCCGTTCATTTCACCGAAGGCCACGGCTTTGGCCATGGCGTGGGCCTGTGCCAATGGTGTGCCGAGCACGAAGCCAACGCCGGTGCGAGCCACGAATTGATCGTGCTCGACGCCTTCCCGCACGCGAAGCTGGTCCGGGCGTATTAAATGGTTGCATGAGCCCCCTTACTTTTATTCAAGTTGCGGTGGTCGTCGCGATCGTGGTGGTCATGGTGTGGGTCATTGTCCCGGCGACGGGACGCGAGCGGCGAAGGCAGCAAAAGCGTTGCATGAAATGCGGCTACGACCTGCGGGCATCGTCGGAGCGATGCCCCGAATGCGGCACGCCTGTTCCTCCCGAGCCGGCGGAGCAGGATGAGAGCGTCGGACTCGCGGATGATATTCTGGCGACGCAGCCGATTGAGCCGCGAATGCCAGGCGAAGGCGAGCGAACGACAGCCGTCGTTCGCACTTCAAATCCGCTGGAAGCGGGATTCTTTGCGCGAGTGTTGGAGCATCGGGGGATCAAGACGGTTGTGGAAGGGCAGTCGCGTCCGACCGATTATCAACCGCCGCAAATGCGCGTGATGGTCTGGTCGGGTGACGAGGAGGCGGCCATGGCGCTCGTCGCGGAACTCGAGAGACGACAAAACGAACGCAGAGCGTGGCGCGAAAAGGTGGAAGCACAGGACGGAGAATGAGCGTGGAGCGCGCCAGTTTAGCCGCGACGCGCTAGCGGAGCGCTTCTCGTCGCTTGCAGAAAGCGCTCCGCTAGCGCGTCGCGGCTAAACTGGGCTGACGAAAACTCCCTCAACAGGGTCGAGGTTTAAGCTGGTTTCGCAGGCGGCAGCGCCACGCGAATATGCGTTTCGCGCAACTGCTTCTCATCCACCACGGAAGGTGAACCACACATCAGATCCGCGCCGCTCTGGGTCTTGGGGAAGGCGATCACATCGCGGATGTTGTTGATCCCGCGAAGAATCATGACCAGTCGGTCCAATCCCAGCGCGATGCCGCCATGTGGCGGCGCGCCGTAGTGCAGCGCATCGAGCAGGAAGCCGAACTTGAGTTTCTGGGCTTCGCTATCGATGCCCAGCAGCGCGAAGAGCTTCTGCTGCACGTCCATGCGATGGATACGGATCGACCCGCCGCCGATTTCGCTGCCGTTGACGACGATGTCATAGGCCTTGCTCTTGATCGACTCGATCGTTGCCCGGTCGCTGCTGTCGAACTTGGCCAGGTCTTCATCCAGCGGCGCCGTGAACGGATGGTGCGTGCTGTTGAATCGCTTTTCCTCTTCGTCCCATTCAAACAGTGGGAAGTTCACCACCCACGTCCAGGCAAATTCCTGCGACGGCGTCATCTGGAGATCGCGCGCCATTTTCAATCGCAGCTCGCCGAGCACCTTGTGGACGATCTTCGATCGATCCGCGGCAAAGCAGAGCAGATCGCCATCTTTGGCGCCCGTTCGCTCGATCAACTGCGGCGCGATGGATGCGATGAATTTTGCGATACCGGTGTCAAAAGCGCCGTCGGCGACTTTTGTCACCGCCAGCCCCTTGGCGCCAAACCCCTTGGCCCACTCGGCCAGCGCATCGGTTTCCTTGCGTGTCAGCTTCGCGCCGCCCGGCACACAAATCGCCTTCACCATCGGCGCATTTTTGAACACGCCAAAATCGGTCGTGTGAGCCAGATCGGTAACATCATGCAGCTTCATTCCATATCGCAGATCGGGCCGATCGGAACCATACCACTTCATGGCGTCGTCATATTCGATGTGTGGAATCGGGTTTGGAATCTCAACGTTGAGCACTTCCTTCCAGATGCGCCGCAGCAGACTCTCGATGATCGAAATGATGTTCTCGCGATCGATGAAGGCCATCTCCACGTCAAGCTGCGTGAACTCGGCCTGCCGATCGGCTCGCGGATCTTCATCGCGGAAGCAGCGGACGATCTGCATGTACTTGTCGCAGCCGCCCACCATCAGAAGCTGCTTGAAAAGCTGCGGAGACTGCGGCAGCGCATAGAAGCTGCCGGGAACGAGGCGCGCAGGAACGATAAAATCTCGCGCGCCTTCCGGCGTCGATTTGGTCAGGAAGGGTGTTTCGATTTCCCAGAAACCCAGATCGCCCAGGTAATCGCGCATGATTTTGGTCACGCGATGGCGCGTGCGGAGGGTGTCCTGCATCGTCTGCCGGCGAAGATCGATGTAGCGGTATTGGAGCCGGCGCTCTTCATTAATCTGCTCGCGATCGTCCGGAAGAAAAGGTGGCGTCGGGCTTTCACTGAGGACCTGAAAACTTTTGACGCGAACCTCGATTTTGCCCGTCGCGAGTTTGGGGTTCTCCAGGCTCTTACCTTTGTCATCGACCCCTCGGTCGGCAACGACGCCGGTCGCGCTGATGACCCATTCGCTGCGAAGCTTGCGCGCCAGGTTGATCGCATCGGCCCCAACGCCTTCAGGCGTGAAGACAAGCTGCGTGATGCCGTCGCGGTCGCGCAGGTCGATGAAGACCATGCCGCCGTAGTCGCGGTAGTTGTGAACCCAGCCGGCTACGGAAACGGTCTTGCCCTGATCGGACAAACGGAGCTGGCCGCAGGTATGCGTACGGTAACGTGTTTCGATGGCTTCCATGTGTGATTTCTTCTTAAGGATTCAAAGGTTTTGGAAATGATCGGTGAGCACGCGGCGGTTCCGCCGAACCAGCCAAGGGCGCTGATTCGGCTACCGATTGGGACTCACCTTCCATCGCGGCTTGGCAAACGCTTCGCGCATGACCTGCTCCGCCGGCTTGCCCATCGGCGTGTAGCCGCGATCCGTCGGGCCACCTTCGCCAATGGTGAATTGCCAGATCATATACCCGCCCAGCTCCGGCACATTATCCCACGCCTGAAAAAAGCCTTCATACAGCCGCTTCTGCAGATCCAGATCGATTGGGACTGACACCTGCGTGTAATCCCAAGGCTCATGTGCCGCGTTGGCCAAACTGCACCAGCCGGCCTCGGTCAGAAAGAGCGGCTTATGCTTTTCATGAACGAACGCGAACAGATCCTGCTGAATTTCATGCCATCGCCGAACGATTTCCGAAACGCTGGCGTTGTGATTTTCGCCGAGCTTCCAGTAGCTGTTCATGGCGATCATGTCCAAATCGTCCCAGAAGGGGATCGAGCGGTAATGATCCCAATTCGACGAATAAATCAGTAGTCCGTGAAAGACCTGGCGCACCTGGGAAATCGTCTTTCGCCATTCCTCGCGATGTCGCTCGGCACTGACCAACTCCGAGCCGACTGAGAAAATGTCGGCGCCGCCATCGTTAGCAACGTGCGCATAATGCAGCAGCATCTCGCGATAGCTGTCGAACCATTTATCCCAGGCCGGCGGGCTGATGGTTCCGCGCCATTCGGTTTCCTTCTGCGGGTCTTCCAGCAGCACGATCGGCATGATCACAACCCGCAGCTTCTTGCTCTTGGCATATTTGAGCAGCTCGGTGAGCTTATCGGGCGTCGGCGACATCCGCATGTCGATGAAGATGATGTTGCTGGAGGCGTTTTCCTGCCGGCTGTCTACGACTATTTCAACGGTGTCGGCCCCGGTCGCGGCGATGTCGTCAATCGCTTTCTTGTACACTTCCAGGCCGTCGATGCGCTGCACCTGAAGGACCATGCCGCGATAGGGCATGCCGCTGAAATCAGCGCGCGGGATGGGTGCAGCGATGGCCGACTCGGCCGATGCGCTTTTGACCACCGGCGTGCTGCCCGGCCACATGACGCAGCCGATCACGGTCACATAGACCAGCACCGCTGCAATAATCCAAACACGGCCCTTCATCTCAACGACTCCTTGGAGCGGCACATGATACGGAGACAGTCACGATTGGCAAAGCCAGAGGATAGGACAGTTCGTAGTGCTGACAAGGATCATGGCAGCCAAGTTTTAGCCGCCCGGCTTGTCGGGCGCTTCTTTGCGCTGAGAGCGCCCGACAAGCCGGGCGGCTAAACTTGGCTGGGAGCGCCTCTCTTTATGCTCGACGGCCTACAATTTTCGCGAGGAACAGGAGCCACGCTTGAACATCAGCATCCTGGCGGCGGGGGCGGGCGGCATGTATTGCGGAAGCTGCATGCGCGATAGCGCAATGGCCAGTGCGCTGAAGCGCCAGGGGCATGATGTCACGCTGATTCCACTTTATACGCCGTTGCGGGATGAGCATCCGGATGCGGCACATCCCGAAGTCTTCTACGGCGGAATCAATGTGTATCTTCAGCACGCGAGCCGGCTCTTTCGCCACACGCCGCGGATGCTCGATTGGATTTTCGATCGTCCCTGGATGCTCAATGTCGCGGGAAAAATGGGGGCTCAGACTTCGCCCAAAAAACTGGCGGGCCTGACGAAAAGCATTTTGGAAGGCCAGGAAGGCGCGGCCAGCAAAGAGCTCGATCGCCTCGTTCATTTCCTGCGTCACACGATCAAGCCGCAGGTCATCTGCCTGCCAAATCTGATGTTCATCGGCATGGCTCGAACCTTCAAAGAAGCGCTAGGCATTCCCGTCATCTGCGAAATGACCGGCGAAGATATTTTCCTCGATGCGATGGACAGCCCGGATCGCCAGCGCATCCGACAGATCATCCAATCGCGCGCCGCGGATGCGAATCGATTGGTTGCGACCAGCCAGTATTATGCTTCCCATATGGCTGAGTACCTGGAGATGCCCGTAGAACAAATCGAAGTGGTGCCGAATGGTATTTCCAGCGATTACCTCGCGCCACTGAAAGACCCGAAAGAAAAGCCCAATGCCGCGCCCACGGTCGGGTATCTCGCCCGTATCTGTCCAGAGAAAGGACTCGCGCAGCTTATTGAGGCGATGAAGATTCTGCTGACCTTTCCCGATCTGCAAAACGCGAAGTTCAAAGTGGCCGGATATCTCGGAAAACGCGACGAGAAATGGTTTGCCGATCTGCGCCGGCAGATTGCCACGGATGGGCTGGCGGATCGATTTGAGTTTCTTGGTGAGGTAGACCTGTCTTCGAAGTTGAACATGCTCGATTCGCTCGATGTTTTCACGGTGCCGACGGTTTATCCGGAAGCGAAAGGTATCTATGTACTGGAGGCGATGGCGCGCGGCATTCCCGTTGTCCAGCCGGCGCATGGATCCTTTCCCGAGCTGATCGAGCAGACGCAAGGGGGCCTGCTTGCTCCGCCCAACAATCCTCGCGCGCTGGCCGAGGCCGTTGCCACATTGCTGCGCGATCCAGCGCGAAGGCAGGCGATGGGCCGGGCGGGAAGAGCAGCGGTGGAATCCAGCTTTACGGAAGATCATATGGTGCGCAATATGATGAACGTGTTTAACGATGTCTTGCAAAGTAAAGCCGGCATGGTGCAGGCATGAGCAGCAAAGTAACTATCGTAACTGGAATTCAGGTTGAATCGACATCAACCCCGGCCACCAATTCCGCTATTTCCGCCGGCTTGAGCGTGACGGATGTGCGAAAGGATTACCCGACCCCGGCTGAGCCGCTGGTGGTTTTGCGGGGCGTATCTTTTTCGCTGGCCGCAGGCGAGCGCGTGGCGATTGTCGGTCCGAGCGGCTCAGGCAAGAGCACATTGCTGAACATTCTCGGAACGCTCGATGAGCCGACGGCGGGGCAGGTCACGTTGGACGGCGTCAATCCGTTCTCGCTTCGCTCCAAAGCGCTGGCGAAATTCCGCAGTGAAAAGATCGGTTTTGTTTTTCAGGACCATCATCTGCTGCCGCAATGCACGGCTTTGGAAAATGTGCTGGTTTCGCGGCTGGCTTTCGGAAATGTGAGCGATGCCGATGCGGCACGCGGATCGGAATTGCTGAAAGATGTTGGGCTGGAAGGGCGGGCGACCCATCTGCCCGCCGAGCTTTCCGGGGGCGAACGCCAGCGCGTCGCCATCGCCCGCGCTCTAATGAATCGCCCGCGATTGCTGCTGTGCGATGAACCGACCGGGAATCTCGACACCCGAACCGGTCAAGCCATCGGCGAGCTGCTCATCCGATTGGCCACCGAATCGCAGGCGATTCTTGTAGCGGTGACGCATAGCCCGGCGCTGGCGTCGATGTTCCCCAGGCAGATGGGAATGGTGGATGGACGATTAACGTAGGCGTACTGAATTAAGAGGACGCGCGGCGAAGCAAATGGAGGGCGTCGCTCCTGCGACGCCGCGAACGCCGCGAAGTAGTAGTTCTCGAGATTCGCGGCGGCAGGGGACTGCCGCCCTCCAAGTAGCTCATCGAATGAACAGGCTTACTCTTCTCTTTCGCAACCTCCGCTACTTTCGTGGCGTCAACCTCGCGGTCATCGCGGGCATGGCGGTGGCAACGGCGGTGCTCACAGGCGCGATGATGGTGGGCGACAGTGTGCGCGGGAGCCTGGCCGACCTGGCGAGGCAGCGATTAGGCCCGGTCGATTATGCTCTGATTTCTCCGCGGTTTTTTAACCGATCATTGGCAGATCGAATTGCACAAGGGCACGACGCCGCTGAAGGCTGCGAAATTGTGCCGGCGATTATCGTGCGCGGTGGGGCGGCAAACGACCAATCCACCGCAGCCGATGGTTCACCTTTTCGAACTGCCGACGTTCAGATTGCCGCGATCGGACCAGCTAAAGGCACCTCTTTCGACGGCGCCCAGTTCCCAATTCCATCCGGCTCCGTCGTGTTGAACGGCCCGCTCGATGACGCGATCGACGCCAAGGTGGGGCAGAGCGTGCTGCTGTATGTTCCGACGCAAAGCGATTTGCCGCGCGATGCGGCTCTTGCCCGCCGAGGCAAGGGCGACATCGAGGCCGATTTGCGAGCAAATGTGTCTGAGATTTCCCGGCAGCCGGGATTCGCGTCGCTGTTCAATCCTAATCCCAGCCAGCGCGTGCCGCGCAATGCATGGACGAATCTGGCCGACCTTCAAGAGATGATCGAGCAGCCGGCGAGGATCAACGCGCTGCTCGTGCATAGCAATCGTAGTGATAACGATGAAGCGGTTGTTTCGGCGCTGAACGAGCGACTGAACAAGAACATTACGCTCGATGATTACGGCCTGACGATTCGACCAGCTGGCGACAATGAAAGCAGCGTTTTCGCCCGCGAAACCTACATCGCTCCACCCGTCGTCGATGCCGCCCGGCGCGCGGCCAAAAAACTGGGCATCGAAATGCAACCTGTTTCGGTCAACCTGCTCACGGACGTGAGTAATGCTTCCAACAGAAAGACGATTCATTACGCCGTCGCCGCTGGAATGAATCCGCTCGATACTGGGCCGCTGGCGGACAATGAAATCGCAATCAATCAATGGACCGCCGACCAGCTTGCGGCAAAAGTTGGCGACACACTCTCGATCGACTTTTACGCCCGCCAATCGGAAGGGGATTTGGTCAACGCCAGCAAAGTGATCGCGCCGCAGAAGCTCTCGTTTGTCGTGAAATATGTGTTGCCGATGGAAGGTCTCGGAGCCGACAAGGAGATTCCGCCGGACTACAAGGGGCTGACCGACGCCGATAGCGTCGCCGACTGGAATCCGCCAGAAGGTTTGAAGATCGACAAATCGCTGGTCACCAAGGCGGATGAAGATTACTGGCGCAAATGGCGGGCAGCGCCCAAGGTTTTCCTGAGCTTCGACGCAGCCTCGAAATTGTGGGGCGGAACGTATGGCGAAGTGACCGGGCTGCGCGTGCCGGCGAAGGATGCGGATGCATTTGCCAAAGGATTGAGCGGCGAGCTTTCGCCGCAGTCACTGGGACTGGTCTTTCGGCCTATCAAAGCGCAGCAGCTTGCCGCCGCCAATGGCGGGACCGATTTTGCCGGCTTTTTCCTGATGTTCAGCTTCTTTTTGATCGTTGCTGCCGCGCTGCTGGTGGCGATGCTCTTTCGGCTGAATGTCGAACAGCGGGCACAACAGCTGGGGCTTTTGGGAGCAATCGGATTTGCGCCTGCACGACTTCGCCGATTGGCGCTGAGCGAAGGCATGATCCTCGCGATTATCGGCGGCATCATCGGACTCGCGGGCGCGCTCGGATACACCTGGCTGATCATGTGGGGCCTGCGTACCTGGTGGATTGGGGCGATTGGCACCACCGCGATGCGCCTACATGTGGTCCCTCTGACCCTCAGCTATGGTTTCGTCGGCAGCCTATTTGTCGCGTTTCTGGCAATTCTCTGGGCCGTCTGGCGCGTGGGGCGCGAGCAGCCGGCAAGGCTCATGGCCGGGGCGTGGGGAATTCAGACTTCCAAGCGCGGTGAGGGGCGAATCGTCCGCTGGATCGGTGTTCTCTGCATTCTCATTGGCGCGGCAACCGTCGCCGCGGCTATCGCAAAGAAGATCTCACCTGAAGAAGGATTCGGCGGCGGGGCGCTGCTGCTTTGCGGAGCCTTGTTCTGGATCGGCGGCGTTCTGCGCCCGAGACGTCATGCGGGAGCCTCGTTTGTCGGAGCTGGATCACTCGCGCGGCTCGGCATCCGCAATGCCGCCCGGCATACCGCGCGCGGCGTTTTGGCCGTCGGTTTAATTGGTTTTGCTGCGTTCACATTAATCACTGTTGCTGCCATGCAGCAGAATGGAACGCCGGACCCGGACAAACACAGTTCTGAAACCGGCGGATATCGGCTGATCATCAATGCTGACATTCCGCTGCTGGGCGATTTGAACACGGTCGAAGGGCGAAGGATTCTGGGCTTCCGTGAGCCGGATGCGGCAATTTTTGGCGGTGTTCACTTCACGCCACTCCGCATGTGGCATGGCCAGGACATCAGTTGCCTGAATCTCACTCGTCCAAACAGCCCGACAATTCTTGGAGTTCCAAAAGAGTTGATCGATCGCAATGCGTTCATCCAGGATTCAGCGATTTCCAAATCCAGCAACGTCTGGACGCTGCTGGATTCGGATCAGGGCGAGGAAATACCAGTCATCGCCGATGCCGACACGCAGGAATATGTTCTGCAAATTCCGCTGGGCGGAACGCTGGAGATTCAGGACCAGCTTGGCACGCAACGAACGCTCAAGCTTGTTGCGACCGTCGCCCACAGTATTTTCCAAGGGCAACTGTTGATGAGCGACGGCAATTTCCGGAAGCTGTTTCCGGCACAAAGCGGCTTTGGAATGGTGCTGGTGGATATGCCGGGCGCGCCGGCGCAGAAAACCGCCGACCTGCAGAAGACGCTCAGCAGCGAACTGGGCGAGTATTCGGTGAGCGTCGATACGACAACTGATCGGCTGAAGACTTATCAGAATGTCCAAAACACTTATCTCTCGACATTCCAAACGCTGGGTGCGCTGGGCTTGGCATTGGGGACGCTCGGACTGGCAGTTGTACTCATTCGCACGGTCATCGAACGCAAAGCCGAACTTGCACTCCTCGCATCGCTCGGATTCACAACCTCATCTAGAATCTGGCTCATCCTGGCGGAGAACGCGTTTCTGCTGATCCTGGGTTTGGTCGTCGGCGCCGTGTCAGCCATCATCGGAATCATCCCGGCTGTTCTGGGCGGCGCGCGATCGATTAATGTGCCCGCGCTGGCAATAGCACTTGTCGGCGTTCTGGTCGTCGGGTTCGTCTCCGCAGCCATCGCGGTGACGATAAGCGGCGTTCATGTTGCCCCCTCCGATCTGAGAAGCCAGTGAGTCGAGCCGATCTGAGAATTGAAATTACATGTCGCGCACGATCAGCATCATCACCCCCTGGCTGGACCATCCGGAATTCATTGCCGACTACGAGTCTGCCACGCGCGCATCGGATGTCGAAGTGATCGTCGTCGACAACGCGTCGAATCCCGCCAATGCAAAAGCGATTCACGACATGGCGGGGCGGCTCGGCGGAAAATACATTCGCAATGAAGAAAACCGCTGGTTTGCACCAGCCAACAATCAGGGACTGGCAGTTTCCACCGGCCAAATAGTCGTTTTTCTCAACAATGATGTCTCCGGATCACCGGCATGGCTTGAGAATCTCCGCCATGATGTGCAGGCGGGCGCGCTCTATGGGCCGGAACTTTGTGAACGGGAATTCGAGGGGAAAAGGTTTGCATACCTGAGCGGCTGGTGCATCGCCGCATGCCGGGAAACGTGGGAGATGCTGGGCGGCTGGGATGCCGCGCGACATTCGATGCCATATTGGGAAGACACGGATCTGGGCTATCGAGCCACACAGGCTGGCCTGAAGTTGAAAGTTTCAAAGTGGCCCATCCATCACAAGGGCAACGGGACGAGTTCTTCAGTTCCTGGTGTAGTGAGCGGAGAGGCTCGGATGCGCGAGGTGTTCCTGTCGCGCATTCAAGGCAATGCGCAGTCAGCACCTGCGGTCGATGAAACGTCAACCGATTTTGAATCGGCGGTCGCACTGCTGCACGAAAGGCGTTTGCCGGAAGCCGAGCGTGCCTTTGCGCGAGCGATTGCGCGCAACCCAAATCGCGCGGACATGTGGATGCAGTATTGCGATGTTCTCTATCTCTCTGGCCGAAAGGACGCGGCTATCGAGGCCGTGCGCAAAGCGATTGCGCTCAACCCCGGTGACGCGAAACTGTACGTCAACCTCGGCACGCTGCTGGGATTGACAGGGCGAAAGAGTGAGGCGGTCAACGCATTTCGACAGGCGATTGCTATAGCCCCGCAGATGCCTGAAGCGCATAACAGCCTTTCGCGCGTGCTGCTGGAAACTGGTCAGATCGATGAAGCGATTGCCGAGGCGCAGAACGCAGTGAAATTGAATCCCGGATTTCCGGCGGCGCTGGTCAATTTGAGCCATGCACTTCGGGCGGCGGGGCGAAATCAGGAGGCTTTGAATTACGGGCAGCTCGCTGTAAAGGCTTCGCCGAACTATGCCGCCGCGCATAATTGCGTCGGCGCAGCACTGGCGGCGCTCGGGGATTTGGCCGGTGCATTGGCAAGCTTCGAACAGGCGCTGCGGATTTCGCCGCACGATCTGATGGCGACTCAATCACGATTGCAGATCATCGAATTAATGAACGCGGGGCGATCCTCTCCGACGGCTTCCGGGCCGGCCAACGCACAGCCCAGGCCGCACTAGTGGTTGACTAACTTAATTTTGACAAGATGAATCGACCGATTTAAAGTGGCGTCCGGTTAAAACTCGCTTAAGTGGCGCGCACCAATGGTTTTCCAACACAGGAAGGCGAGGCCCATGAAACTCGTTGCACTACTTTTTGTACTGTCGGGGATATTGTCTCTCACTGGCTGCGGCACGCCGGGCTATACAGCCCAGGAACGCAATCAACAGATCGCCCGCAACTGGGATTATGAGTGGCGTCAGACCAGCGACGACATCGATCATCTCTTTTTGCTGCGGCCAGCCAGCCATATGACGATTTGGAACGTCCAATAATCTCTGGCGTTTGCCCTTCGTGCGACCCATCTGAAACAAATAAGGCCAGCCTCCAAACCATGAGATTTGGAGGCTGGCCGTATGTTTAACTATTGCCCCATTCCACATCAGGATTGCACGATGGAAAGGTGGCGGGGCACTTCTGAGCCGCCGCTACGAAACCATCCGCATATCCTTCCTTCGAATTGTCGTAAACACGACATGGCGAAGGTGCTTCTGACGGGCCGACTCAAGGTGGTTCAGATACTGCTTGAGCGCGGTCTCATCGAATTGGGCCAGGAAGTTGGGGTTGGCGGTGATGTTGTACCGACGGATATCATCAATAAGTTGACGCTTGGTCATATGCTGATTAGTGTCGGATCAGGTCCGGAAATAACTTGAACCGTCTATGCCGCTCGACGGTAAAATCGACTGAAAGGCTTGCTGAACCGGGCGAGCCATGATCTGGAAAACTTCTCACATTGGATTGCAGATCGATGCCTGATGCGCCACCTCCGACCAGCGTTCCGCCTGACGCCCAGTCGCAGCACGACGAAGCGCTGGCTCATCTTTTCAAGATGTCCACGACCTCCGCGGGCGGGCAGGAATATGTCGCCATCAATTCCACGTCCATCGCTTCGGTTCTCATAGGCGTGGCCAGCGTGCTGGTGTTCCTGGCGGACGTGCTCTTTATCGTTCCGCTGGCAGGGTTGGTGTGCGCGATCGTCGCACTCGTTCAGATTCGTCGCAGCAGCGGCACTCAAACGGGAACGGCTTTTGCCGTGGCGGGACTGGTGCTGTCGCTGGGTATCGGCGGATTCAAGGCCGGTCAGCATTTGCTCATTTCCCAGGAGGCAAACAAAGACACCGTCGTGATTGCCGACATTATTCAGCGACTGGGCACCGATCTTCACAGCGCCCGATACGACGACGCGTACGACGATTTCTTTTCGCCCGAATTCAAAAGACAAGTCGATCGCAAGACCTTTGCTGCAACCTTCGAGCAACTCCAGGGCCCGATGGGTTACGGCCCGGTCGAGTACGCCAAGTGGAACGGCGAGCCAGTCGCTTATGAGGAAGTCGGGAACTCAGGTGTGAAGGACGCGACCGCCATGGTGATGGTCAAGTTTAAGAAGGCTTCGACGGCTGCCCGTCCGCTTTTCGGTTTCTCCAATCGCGATGGGACCTGGAAGATCGACGAATGCACCTTCTTCGACACTAAAAAGAAGAAGAAAGCGGCCCAATAAGCAGTTCAAGCAACCTTCCTCAGTCGTCCGATAACATTCGTGCCGGACAGGCGTTTTGTTGCGCCTGCCCGCTATTCCTTACCTAGGGCGGCCAAACGGTCGATACGCCCGTGGGGAAATGCTCCCCTCAACAAGGTAGGGATTCATGGCACGGATGAGCCACGGTCGTAAAACGTCGTTTGGCGCGCTCTTGTGGGCGGGTGCAATGGTTCTGGCGGCGGTGACCGCGGCCGGTTGTGCTCAACTCTGCGCCACGGGCGGGCCCGGGCATGCCGTTGCGTCATCGCATGGCGGCAAGTCCAATTCCAAGGCTGTTGCGCAGGATAGCGCCGTCGAGTTTCCCACCGCGCCGCCTCAGAACGTGAACATCTTTGGTGAAGTGAATGGCGCCCATCGTCAGGCTGCGACCCCGATCAGTGAAGTCGGCTTCCAGCAGCACACCTTCACCGATGAAGGCTATGACAGCGACATTACTGTGGACCCAACTGGCAAGTGGATCGCATTTTCCAGCACGCGCCATAGCGAGCATCCGAGCATTTACCTTCAGCGCGTCAACGGTACCACCGTTACGCAACTGACCAGCGATTCAGACGACGATTACCCAGCCTTCAGCCCCGACGGCAAGCAAATTGCCTTCAGCTCGACGCGCGCGGGCCTCTGGCAGATTTACACGATGGACATCGATGGCCGAAACGTCGTGCAGGTCACGAGCGGAACATCGCAGTGCATTCATCCCAGCTTCAGCCCTGATGGATCGCGTCTCGTCTTCAGCAGCCTCGGCTCGCGCAGCGGGCAGTGGGAACTGTGGACTGTGAATCTTCAGACCGGCGAGCGGCGGATGATCGGCTATGGCCTGTTCCCCGTCTGGTCACCCGATCGAAATGTCGATCGCATTGCCTTCCAGCGCGCCCGTCAGCGCGGCTCGCGCTGGTTCAGTGTCTGGACGCTCGATCTGATTGATGGCGAAGCACGCCGGCTGACTGAAATTGCGGTCAGCTCCAATGCCGCGATCATCTCTCCGACCTGGAGCCCGGATGGCAAGCGCCTCGCATTTACAACGGTGCTTTCGCCGACACATGCAAGTGGCGCGAATCTCCACGGCCAGACCGACATCTGGACCATCGACGCCGACGGCATCAACCGCCAGCGGCTCACCGACGGGCGCGGCACCAACCTGACGCCGTCGTGGGGCAGCGATAATCGAATCTTCTTCATCAGCGATCGTGGCGGCGCCGAATGCGTCTGGTCGGTTCGAGCCGATACAGATCGTCGGACGACCGTCGCGCAGAAGAACGACAAAAAGCCCGCGGGTCAGAACGAACCGCAGGCCGTCGGCTCAACCGATCCGCGTGAAGTGGATCACTAGGCTATCGGTGTCTGTGTAGTAGCGAATTGTTCCCGGCATCGGCCGGTTTTGGATTAGACAAGGAAGCTTCATGGAAGAAGCGAACATTAAAGCGCGGAGCGCAATCCTGGTGGGGCTGCTGGCGATGCTGGCGCTGCTCCCCGCCTGCCAGATGACGCCCCAGTATGGCACGGAGGATCCGCTCTATCTGTCGGCAAGACAGCGGCAGGTGTGGGCGGTGGCGCCGGCCATCAACCTGAGTGGTGAGCGCGAAGTCGATCCGCTGCTTCAGGCCGATCTGCTTTACTCTCAGTTGCAGCAGGTGCACGGGGTGACGGTGATCCCGGTGAACCGGGTCGTCGAAGTGTACGCGGGTCTGCATCTGGAAAAGGTGCAGACGCCCGAGCAGGCGTCGCTCGTATGCGACTTGCTGGGATGCGATGCCCTGGTCGTTCCGACGATCACGGCATATGACCCGTACAACCCGCCCAAGCTGGGGGGCTCGATTCAGGTATTTCGCAAGCCACGAGGCTACGCAAGGCCGGAAAATGTCGATCCGCGCGAGCTGGCTCGACAAGCCGGCATGCGTGCAACCGAATCGCTGCCGACTCCGCAGGGCCAGTTCCTGCAGGCGGTCGGCATGTTCGACGCCTCCAATGGAAGCGTACGCGAAAAGCTCGATGCCTATGCGCACGGTCGAAATGACCCCGCAGGGCCGCTGGGAGTCAAGGAGTATTACGTCAGCATGGATCGCTATTGCGGGTTCTTCTACAACGCAATGATCAGCGACGTGCTGAAGCAGATCAGGGAGCAGGCGCTCAAGCACCAAAGCGCCTGATGGATGGGAGAATGCAGATGGCTGAGAAGAAAATGCTGAGCCTTGTAAAGGGAAAGCACCATTTCTGTTTCCGCTACGAAGCCGGCGAGGAAAAAGCCGTGCTGGATGCGCTCACGGAAATGGTGGATCGGCGCGACCTTGGATTCGATTGGTTCGACGCCGCCGTCCTATCACATCAACTTGGTCAGCATTTGGCAAAAGAATTAAAGAGCTATTTGCCGAAGAAAGCAGCGTGAAGAAGTAGTTGATAATGTTTGAGCGACTCGATGTCGGCCCGATAACAAAAAGGCCGGTGCGAATCGCGAAGCATTTTCAACTGCCCCTTGAGACGAGGATCGGCTCATGGGCGGGCCACCGGAAACGCCGGCCGCGTGGCAATCAACTCTGGTTCAGGATCCCATGCGCCGCGTCCGGTACCTATGAATACCGCCACCGCCCCTGCCACCGCAGCACAGTTCTCTGCGCCGTCCAAGCCGGCTACGAACGAAAAACAGTTCACCCCCTTGGTGTCGCAGTTCCTCGACTTCCTGCGGTTGGAAAAACATTTCAGCGATTACACCGTCAAGAGCTACGGCGCCGACCTCGTGCAGTTTGGCCAGTTCCTGGCCGGCGAGATCGGACCCGCTGCCGCCTCCACGCCCGCCGACGCTTCGTCCGCGAAGATGTCTGTGGCAGAAGTGGACGAGCGCAGCGTGCGCTGTGAGCCGCTGACGATCCGCGAGTTCCTGGCTTATCTGTACGGCCAGAACTACACCAAGAGCACCACCGCCCGAAAACTGGCGACGCTCCGCAGCTTCTACAAGTTCCTGATCCGCCGCGGACTGGTCAGCGCTAATCCGCTGTCCACCATCCGCACACCCAAGCAGGACAAGCGCCTGCCCAAGTGCCTGGATCTGGATCAGGTCCAGAAGCTGCTCGATGCGCCCGGCGATGCCGACCTGCTGTCGGCCCGCGACAAGGCGATGCTCGAGGTGCTCTATTCCAGCGGCATTCGCGTAAGCGAACTGGTCGAGCTGGAGATGGGCGACCTTGACCTCCAGGAAGGCGTGCTCCGCGTCCGCGGCAAGGGACGCAAGGACCGCCTGACTCCAATCGGAAGCCAGGCCATCAAAGCCCTGCAGCGCTACTTCGAACTTCGCGCCTCCGAGCCGAAGTGTCAAGGGCAGCATGCCGGCCGGGTCTTCCTCAACAAGCACGGCGAGACGCTGAGCACCCGCTCCGTCCGCCGAAAGCTCGACAAATATCTCGTGCATGCCGGCCTGGATCCGGGCATCAGCCCGCACACACTCCGGCACAGCTTCGCGACGCACTTGCTCAACAACGGCGCCGACCTGCGCAGCGTGCAGGAGCTGCTGGGCCACCAGAGCCTGAGCACGACGCAGATCTACACGCACCTGACCACCAGCCGGATGAAGGAGTCCTACGACGCGGCTCATCCCCGCGCGATGGCGCCGACGATTCCGCACCCGGCCTCGCAACCTACCGTCCCTCACTATCCGGCCAAAGCCGGGTGAAGAGAGCGCGCCACCGAGTTGATATAAATGAAAGAGGCGCCGGCATCAGACTGCCGGCGCCTCGCTTCGTTTTAGCCAGCGCCCAACGGCTACTTGATAAACCGGATGGCAAAGGGGTAACGATAGTGCTGACCGGAGTTGGATTTAACGGTAGCAATGATAATAAACACGAGATCTGCGATCCCAACTGCGATCAAAAGTGGAAAACCAATGATCACAAAGATCAGTGGGATGCAAATGAGGCCCGCTATCGTTGCCGTTATTTGGAAATTCAGCGACTCCTTGCCCTGCTCATCAACAAATGGGATCTCATTCTTCTTGATGAGCCAGATGATCAAGGGCCCAAGAATATGACCGAACGGGATTCCCACCATTCCCGCTAATGCCGTTAAGTGGCAGAGCATTCCCCACAATCGCGCATCTTTGTTCACATCACCGGACATCGTGCCTTCATATTGCACTGACGTTGACGCCGAACCACCAGCACCGATATTGGGATCCTGAGTCATAAAGTGCACTCCCTGTTCCGATCGAGTCTCTTTCCATCCCCCTGCAAGCCCTCAACGTGAGACAACACTCTGCCGCGCAGCAAGCAATATTTCAACTCTAACCTTTGGTCATTTTTCTAAAAGGCGACCGGCTGCACTCTTAACAAGCGCGCCTTTCCCTGAGGTGAGTGCCGCTCCGTGACTTATCTCGCCTTCTCCAGCTCGAACGCGTTGTGCACGATTTGAAGAGCTTTGGGGCCTTGCTCTTTGTCGATGATGCAACTGATTTTGATTTCGCTGGTGGTGATGTTCTGGATGTTGATCGCGGCATCCGCCAGCGCCTTGAACATGCGTTGCGCGACGCCAGTGTGAACGCGCATGCCGACGCCGACCACGCTCACTTTGGCAAGATCGCCGTGGTAGATGGCGACCGCTTTCGGCCCCAGTTCCTTGCAAATTCGCTCGACGACCGGCTTGATGTCCTGCAAGTCTCCATGCTCGACGGTAAAGCTGATGTTGGCGGTGTTGTCGTCCATGACGTTCTGAATGATGTCATCGACGACGATGTTCCCAGACGCGATGTCGCCGAAGATCTTGGCGGCGATGCCGGGCCGGTCGGGGACATTCTTGATCGTCACGCGCGTGAGGTCTTTCTTCAGCGCAGCGCCCGATACGACGATGTGTTCCATGTTCGCTGTCTCCGCGACGATCCAGGTTCCTTCATTCTCATTCTGGCTGTTGCGCACGTGCAGCGGCACGTTGTACTTCTTCGCAAATTCCACCGCGCGCGTCTGCAGCACCGATGCGCCTAACCCCGCCAGCTCCAGCATCTCGTCATAGCTGATGCGATCGATCTTGCGCGCGTTGGGCACAATCCGCGGGTCGGCGGTGTAGATGCCGTCCACGTCGGTGTAATTCTCGCACACGTCCGCCTTCAACACGGCGCCCACCGCCACGAGCGTCGCATTGCTCCCGCCTCGGCCCAGCGTCGTGTAATCGCCCTCAGGCGTCACGCCCTGAAAACCCGCGACGATGACGATATTCCCGGCATTAAGCTGATCGAAAATCCGCTGCTTGTTGATCGATTGAATCCGCGCCTTGGAAAACGCGTTGTCGGTGACAAGCCCGATCTGCCCACCGGTGAAGCTGATGGCCCCGTGCCCCTGCGCATGAATCGCCATGGCCATCAGCGCGATGGTCACCTGCTCGCCGGTGGCCAGGAGCTGATCCATTTCCCGCTTAGGCGGATTGGCGCAAACCTGTTTGGCCAGTTCGATCAGGTCATCGGTCGTATCGCCCATCGCGCTGACGACTACAACCACCTGGTTTCCCTGCTGTTTTGCCGCGATCGCGCGTCGCGCCGCCTTATGAATGCGCTCCGCGTCTGCTACGCTCGTGCCGCCGAATTTCTGAACAATTAAACCCATGTCCTCCACGCTCTGCCGCAAAAGAAGAGGGGATTATAGTGAAGGCAAGACGTTGCTCAACCGCGGCCTGCTGAGCGGTCAGCATATGTGGTTCCTCCGTATATAGGGGCGCTGGTTGTGGTCATCGCACGGATTTTTTCGAAATTTGTCATTGAAGAAGAGCGTTCGACAGCCCCCAGCGGCCGAATTGACGAGCGGCCGTGTGGGTTCTCTCCCATTGCTGCACCGATCCGTGCAAAGCCACCTGCCCTGAGCTTGTCGAACGGGTGCACCATTTGCACCGCACCCAAATGCACCGATTTTCGAGTTGTTTCGCGATGTTGCACCCCTCGACGTCGCTCGGGACTCGTCACCTGAACCGCCGCGCTTGTAGGACAGCCGCCCTCGGGTGTGACTTCCGCTACATCCAGTCTCCGCCCTCCAGTTTCTGGAACAATGTCCCCAAATGTCACAAAAGGAAGCGCTTTTCGTAAAAATGAGTGACATTCGACTGCAATTCCAAATCTAACCCATTCCACCATATCAGCTTATGATTACCGCGCGCGATGTCACAGGTGTGACATTGCGCGACACGCGACGGCGATTCCAAATGACCTAGTTTCAAGTCTTTAATCTTCAGACCCTGGAATACATGCGACAGCGAGACACTTTTTTCATGTCCCAAACGTCCCATTTTTCAACTGATTTCGTTGTAACCAATTCACCATTCATTATTTACAATTCGCTGTCTAATGATGAGCTCGGTGAGACAAGTGTCTCATTTTTCTCATATTTATCTGGATTAATATGAACCAGCCCCCGGATCAACGCCAAGGTGCACGGATTAAGATCTCGCCGCAGTGGACGCGGCGGGACACGATGTTCCAGTTTCAAGTTTCCGGTTTCTGACCTCTAGAATGCGCGACACCAGCGCCGCGCAACGATTGTCAAGCGACTTTTCATATTTTCTCCCGTCCATTGGTACTTCCCGCCTCCCGCTCTTCAAAGAACCGCGCAGGCAATAGGTGGATTTGGGACGCGCTGCGCGAAACGGAGTCGGCGGACTCTCGGCCCTTCGACAAGCTCAGGACAGGCTATCTGCGCAAGATGCACCCGCGCCTTGCCCAACCTGCCGCGGGCCCAATCGAGGGGCCCATCCCCAACTCCGCCGAAATTCCATCAATCTCACTGCCTCTACACCAATCGCCATCGATACCTCCGCAGCACGCTGAATCTCCACTCAACCCTGCAGCATTGTCATCTGCCGGCACGCGCATCGATTGCTCTCGCACGCGCCGGAGAATATAGGTGGGAAGATAACGAGGATTCCGGACAGAGTTACTTCTCCAAAACCGGCGGGTTTGACCTGAACCACGGCTCTGGTAGATTTTTCCGCAAGCGACCTTATGCCTTCGATGACACTTGAACAGGCCTTCGCACTGGCTCAGGAGCATCAGGCGGCGGGTCGTCTGGCGGAAGCGGAATCGCTTTGCCGGCAAATCTTAGCGGTTCAGCCAAACTCTCCGCAGGTCATCCAGACGCTGGGCATTATCGCCTGCACGCAGGCGCGAAACGCGGAGGGCATCGGCTGGTTTGAGCAGGCGGCTCGACTCGATCCCACAGTTCCGGCTTATCACGCAAATCTGGGTCTGGCGCTGGCCACTGAAGGACGGATGGACGAGGCGCTTCATGCCTATCAGCGCGCACTCGAGCTCGGCCCGGGACCGGCGCTCCTTTACAACAACTATGGCAATGCACTGCGCGGCGTCGGACGGATGGATGAGGCACTGGCGGTGTATCGCCATGCCGCGTTGATCGCATCCAGCTCTCTGGACATGAGCAACCTGCTCTGGTTTTTGCATTTCCATCCTGCTTCGACGCCCAAGCTGATTCTCGATGAACACGTTCGCTGGGACCATCGATTTGCACAGCGTCTGCTCGACCCAGCGATGCGTCATTCAAACGATCGTTCCCCCGACAGGCGGCTGCGGATTGGCTACGTCTCGGCCGATCTGCGCGAGCACCCGGTGGGGCGTTTTATTGCTCCGGTGCTGGCGCATCACGATCGCAGCGTTTTCGAAATCTTCTGCTACAGCGACACGCCACGTCACGATGCACTGACCAAAAGGCTGGTTGGCTATGCCAGCACATGGCGCGACATCGCGCCGCTGACGGAAGAAGATCTGGCGGCTGTCATCCGGCAGGATTCAATCGACATTCTCGTGGATCTGGCGCTTCACAGCGGAGGCAGCAGGCTGCTGACGTTCGCCCGCAAGCCTGCTCCCGTGCAGGTGTCGTGGCTTGGGTACCCGGCAACCACAGGTCTATCGGCGATGGATTATCGTTTGACAGATCCTTATCTCGATCCGCCGGGCGAAGGCGATGAGTATTACACCGAGCAATCGGTGCGGCTGCCGAACTCATTCTGGTGCTATGAACCGCCGGTCGAGCAGACCAGCGTCAATCCTCTGCCGGCCACTTCACGCGGATCGATTACGTTCGGCAGCTTCAATAACACCTGCAAAGTAAATGATGTCGTGCTCGAGTTGTGGGCGCGCGCGATGCAGGCTGTGCCCGGATCGCGCCTGCTTTTGCTGATGCCCGAAGGCGCCGCGCGATCGCGCGTGATGCAGAAGTTGACTGGGTCGGGAATTGAGCAGAGCCGGATTGATTTTGTGCCCCGACAAAAGCGCCAGCAATATCTGGAGCTCTATCAGCAGGTTGATGTCGCACTTGATACGTTTCCGTATACGGGCCACACAACGACGCAGGACTCGCTGTGGATGGGCGTGCCAGTTGTCAGCCTGCGCGGACAGACCGCAGTGTCGCGTGGCAGCTTGAGTGTCCTGAGTAACGTTGGCCTGCCCTGGCTGGTTGCCGAATCACCCGAGAACTTCGTGAGCCTAGCTGTTCAGATCTGCAGCGATCTTCCCCGGCTGGCGGAACTTCGTTCATCCTTGCGGCCGCGCATGATGCAATCCACGCTGATGGATGCGCCGCGTTTCACACGCGATCTCGAAGCCGCCTTTCGCCAGATGTGGCGCAAATGGTGTGCGCGGTGAATGGTAATGGGAAGGCCGCTCGCGGCTTCGCGCGAGAAGGTGGACCGGGGATTTCCAGCCCAGCTTCTCGCGCGAAAGCCAGTATTTGCTACGACTCGTAGCACGAGCGTTCTTACCTTCGATTGTCAGTGACGCTCGAAACTCTCAAAGAATTGTTTCGTCCTCCAGCCGACGATGAAACGACGCTCAAGCTCAATCCATGAGACCGATCACCAACGTCGCCGGCGTTGCTCTTGGAAATGTCGCCATCAGACAGGATATCGCCGTCGTCGGACGGACCTGACCCGTGCACGTCATCCATCTGTGGAACGTGATCGTGGTCGCCGTCATGCTGGTGGTCCTCCATTCGATTGTGTTGTGCTGAAGGAATGTTAACGGCGCCGAAGAGACCATCGTTCTCTTCATTGATCCCGGCGGCAAAGAAGAGCGTATTGGTGCTCGCGCCGTCGGCACCGTTTCCGAAGCCGATGCCCCAGAGGCCCTTTTGATCCGTTTCCTGGAAGCCGCCGTTGAGAACCAGCGGGTTGCCTTGCGTGTCGGTGAGCTGGCCGAGGAATTTGCCGGTCGAATCAAAGGCGTTGACCCGGCTGTCGCCGAAATTTCCGATCAGGACGTCATTGGAGAAGGCGCCGAAATTGGCGGGAGCGATGGTTGCGCCGATAGGGGAGTTGAGTGTGCCGCGTGATGCAAACCGGCGGATGAAATTGCCATTCGTGTCATATTCATCGATGAAGCCATTGCCTACGCCGGCAACGTCATCGTGCTTGTCCGCGTCCTGCTCGGCATAGGTGACGAACAGGGTGCCGTTGAAATTCTTCACACCAAAGGGCGCGAAGTTGGAAGGGATGGCATTGGGGCCCGTCGTCGGATCAACAAATGCATTGGGGCCAAAGTGAACGGGCTGGAAGCTGGAGTTGAAGATGTCGATGGCGTTGTTGTGGAAGTCGCTGGCGAAAATAAACATCCCCTGGGCGTTCGATCCCAAAGTCAGCAGTTTATAGACCGCGCCATTGCCCGATTCATCGGCCGCGATTACCGCATGCGTCCGGCTCAGGCGCGGATTCCAGCCGGCGATCGTGCCATCTTCGGTCGAGAAGAGCAGCGTGGCTGGCGCGCTTCGCCCATTGACGGTGATCATGAAATTTGAGGTGGTGTTGGGTACGACGCCATTGGGCGTGGAGGTGGTTCCAGCAGGACTGCCTGCCGGCGCGGGAATAATGATGTCGGCTCCCGACTTTTCGCCCTCCGAATCAAGCAAAATGCCTCTGCCCGAACCGTTGGCAGCTACACGGAACTGGCCTTCGGAATCTTCGGTAAAAGCCCACGGATTAACCAGGTTTCGGTCGGTATTCGGCGCGAAACCGGGAATATCGGAAGTTAATGCAGTTTCGACGTAGCCTGCACTCAGCAGGCAACGGCGCTCCAAAGTCTCCACCGTGCATCGCTCGTGAGCGGATAGAATTGATCGCTTGCGACGATCGACCAGATTTCGTGGGGTTGAGGTTTTTCGCATCATCAATCTCCTTTCCGGAGGCCAAAGGTTTGTCCGGCGGCGCCTGTCGCTGGTGTGAAATGAATGAGAGAAAGGCGACCGTCTTGAAATTGCCGGCCGATGATGATGCGCGCAACGCAATTGCGTTTGGAACAAAAATGCATTCTTTGCACTTAGGTTTGAATCTGGGCAGAGCTGCGCCAATTGAGGCCGGTTGCAATTTTTGTGGGTGAACAGTCTGCGGGTGGAGTCATGCTTACTTTAGCCGCCCCTTTGTGGGGCGCGTCTCGCGGGATGGAAGCTCGCGCCGTTTGAAAGTGACGAATAGCGCGATTTACAATTCGAAATCATTTCGGCGCGGGACACGCACTGGACGCGCCCCACAAAGGGGCGGCTAAAGGAATTAGGGCGCTGCGCGGCGGTCGAGTTTTTCGTACACATGCGCGCGCCGATCAATTACATCCGCACCCACCGCCCCCCACACTACGTCCGCCGCTTGCGGCTTCGCGCGAGAAATAAACGTGGTCGATCAACCCGCTGCCCATCGGATCCCGGTCGGGCTGCATGATCGCGTCGGCCAGCGTTTCCCGCTGCCAAGGTTTGACGACGGCGCAGCCGGTGGCGGAAAAGAGAAGGGCAGCCACGACGAGCAGTTTCGCGGCGCGAGATACGGAATTACTTGTAGCTCTTGTGAAGCTTTTCATCGACCACCCTCTTTCAGAAGCTGTTCGATTTCCTCGCGGTACTTTTTGACGGTTTGATCCCCATAGAACCCATCGTGAACAAACCGTACTTTGCCCGTGCGATCGATCAGGAATGAAGTCGGCATCGCCTGCACATCCGCTGCAGCTACCAATTTCTGCTGGGCATCACGCACGGTGGCAAACGATACCTTCATCTCCTTGAGGAAGTGTTCCATGTTTTCCCGCTTCTCGTCCACACTGACCGCGACAATCGTCAATCCTTTTTTCTCATACTCCTGATTCAGTTTCTCCATCGCCGGAAATGAGAGCTTGCACGGCCCGCACCAGGACGCCCAGAAATCCAGCAGAATTACCTGCCCATGTAGCTTTTCAGGCAATTTGCCTTCGAGCTTAAAAGAAGCCAGGTCGGGAATCCGGTCTCCCTGCTTTAGAGCGCCGATGGAAAAGACCGGAAGCAGAAGCAGGACAAACGCGACAAGCGCCGCGCGCACGATGAATGAATTATGCCGGCACATAGGATGAGAACCTCCGGGTCAGATGGCGGGCGGATTGCGTGGTAATGGCGGCTTCGACGCCGCCGTGCTGCTGGATCAGATCGAGCCCTTCGAGCGGATCGAGAATGAAGGCGGCCGTCGAGAGAATCCCGGCCAGCACGCAATTGGGCGCGATGACGCTGACGGCCTGGCAGCCGCTCTCGACCGGCCGGCCGGTACGCGGATCGAGGATATGGCCATAGCGACGCCCATCGCGCACAAACGAGCGGAAATAGTCGCCGGACGTGGCGACCGCATGATCGGTGAGCCGAACGGCGGTCCAGCATTGGCCGGGCTGCTCCGGCTCCTCCAGCCCGATGTACCAACCATCGCGGCCCGGCGGACGGCCGCTGACGCGCAGATCCTGCCCGATGTCAATCATGATGTCATGGATGCCGCGCTCGCGGGCCATGTGCAGGACCTGATCGACGGCATACTCTTTTCCGATACCACCGAGGTCGATACCCATCCCTGCGAGGGGTAGACGAATGGCGCGCGGACGCCGATGGACTTTGTCCCAGCCGCACAATTCGTGAGCCGATTCGATGGCCGATTCATCGGGAATCTTGGGTGGATTGGCTTTCCAATCCCACAACCGCAGAAGCGGCAGGGCAGCCGGGTCGAAGATGCCGCGGGAGAGCGAATGCATTTCGTCGCAGATCGCAAAAAGCTCTTCGGTCTCCTCATCCAGCTCGATCCAGTCGCCGCCGGCGCTCGCGTTGATCTGTCCGACGATGCTTTGAGGAAGAAATCGCGAGTAGCGCGCCTCAAATCGCGCGATCCAGGAAATAGTCGTGAGCTGAAATTCATCCGCCAGCGCGGGATTCGGTGCGCGAAAGACCAGCCGAACCGGAGTGCTCATCGCCCTGCATGTAACTTGGGAATAGTCTCCAGCGGTCTGGCGTTGCGCCGAAGCCTCGATGCGCGACAGCACCGTATCAAGCGTGTCGGCTGTCGGTTGAATCATGGCGTCGCTCCCGAATTTCTATTCACCACGGAGGCACGGAGACGCGGAGGTCTGGTTTTGCTGGGACACGTGCCGCTGCGAGGCGCGAGAGGTGGACGGAATTCTGCTTGTAAAGTCCTTTGCGGCTGACTTCGCGCCTTCGCGTCTTTGCGGTCGATTTGATTCGACGAGATTAAAGCGACCGCAAAGACGCGAAGGCGCGAAGGAAACGCGAAGAATATTGTCTGTGAATTGATTCAATTGCCTCTCCTCACATCGGCACACACTTCACCAAAACCTGGCCTCCGTGTCTCCGTGCCTTGTGGTAAATCCCTTCTGCTCCGCTAAAACGTAAAATTCAAACCGATCGTGTAGATGCTCGCCGCGGGATAGGTGGATTGAACTGTTTCATGATCCGTTGCGCGCATCCAGTAGCGCTGGTATCCGAGTTGAAGATTCCAGTGCTCGTGAAGCTTGACGTTTGCCTGCAGACCCAGCGTGAACGTTTCCAACGCCGACAGGCGATAATCGGACGAATAAAACCGTGGCACGCGTGCGGGATCGAACGATGGATCTCCCGAAAATTGGATCCCATAGAAATCAGCCGCGCTCTGGCGGTAGTACCGAAACGACGGTGATACGACGACCGCCGGCCCGAACTTCTGGAACCAGGCGATGCCGAAGGTGTTGGCATTGATGCCGAACGAATCGCGATAGAAGCGATAGCTTCCCTCGACACTGGCATTTAAGGGTTTTATCGCCTGCGTCAGCGAGAGGAGAATCGCCTGCGAATCGCGGTTCGAGGGGCGTTTTTCGCCGCTCAGAATCACGCGACCGTTCGGATCGAGCTGCGTCTCTTCGAACACGACACTGCGATAGGGATCATTGAGATATCCTTCGGAAAATCCAAAGGTGCCGCTGGCGGTAAAGAGGGTCCCGGGAGTCAGGATTTGTGAGCCGCCAAGGACAATATCATCGGTGCTTTTAATCTTTCGGCTGGTGATGTAGGTGAAGCGATTGTTGAGCACGCGGTCGTAATCGTGCGACCAGCCGACATTTAGCACCGTGTTCTTCTCATTCAGTTCGATCGAGTAATTGAGCGCGGCACCATAGGAAATGTAATCGTGCTCTTTGCTGTAGCTGAACTCCGGCACAATCCGGTTGATGCCGGAATTAAATCCGGCGCTCAGATCAAACGCCCGGCGGATATCGGCGCTGTGGGCCAACGGAACCGCATCGTTAGGCGTGATGTGCGGCGGCGATGCGCCGGAGACGCCATGCAACGGCAGCGCAGAGCCCGTGATGGTCGTAGGGGGGATGGGGGTATGCGTTCGCGGATTCTGCAGCTTGAGCTGATCAACCGGCGGGGCGCCGGTGGGGGTTGCGCCGGAGATGCCGTCGTAGATGCCGCGGGCGGTTAAGTCGAGCGAGCGGCTGAGGGTGCCGTGGACCAGCACGGTATCGGTCTGCACCGTCATCCGGTCATGATCTTCGGCATAGACCTCGTGGGCATAGCTGATCGAATTGTCATCGGCCCGGGCATGGGCAACGGCTGCCAGGGGCACGCCTACGCCTACTACCCATTTTTTCGAGCGAATCGCCATGTGAATGCCAAACTCCGTGTTGGGTTGTAATGGCATTAACTCGCACAAGTCGAACTGACTGCAAATACTGCATTTTCAAGCAAAAACGAGCCGCTGGGGGTTATCAATGGCACATAGTGTCTAACAGGAGTGCAGCCATTATCAGCAAGACGTTTTATCGTTTGTTTTCCATCGCAAATTCATCGCGCCCACCCCGTCGGCGCAGACTTCCCAGAAAGCCACTTTTCCAGCCCATCGAATCGCTCGAATCGCGAACGCTATTGAGCGAATCGGCCACGGCTCAGTTGACGCTTGACTCAACCACCGGCACCCAGGCCAACCCGGTTTACCATTACAGTATTACCGTCAACGATACCGGCACCACCAACATCGGCACGTTCTGGTTCGCATGGATCCCCGCGGGCGATTTCCTTCCCTCATCGCCCAGCGCCGTTTCCAATCCCACCGGATGGACCGACACGCTGACCGGCACCAACAATTCAAGCGATGGGACGGCGATTGAATGGGTCGCTTCGTCCAATGCGATTACCCCCGGCCATTCGCTGGGCGGATTTGATTTCACCACCACCGACAGCCCCGCGGCACTGGCCGGCAAGTCGCCGACGCATCCCACGTTTAACGTATTGACGTCGTTTGTTTACAGCGGCGGACCGTTCTCGGATGCCGGTTTCCAATTTGATGTTGCACCGGCTGCGACCACCGCCGCTTCAACCACGACGCTCAACACCTCCGCAAGCTCGGCGGCGGCGGGTACCTCCATCACGCTGACCGCAACGGTTGCCTCATCGAGCGGAACCGGGGCAACGCCAACCGGATCGGTGAGCTTTACCCGAGACGGAAATGCCCTTGGATCGGCGAATCTAGTTAATGGTGCTGCGACGTTCACGACCAGCGCGCTGCCGGTTGGCACCGATCACATCACCGCCAACTACGGGGGTGATAGCAGCTACTCCAGCAGCGCTTCGGCGCCGCTGACTGAGACCATTTCGCCGCCGGCCAATGCGGTGGCGACGACTACGGCTCTGACTTCATCAGCGCCAAGTGCCGCGTCCAATACTTCCGTCACACTGACGGCTACGGTTACTCCGTCCGTTCCAGGTCCAGTCCCAACCGGCACGGTCAGCTTCACGCTCAATGGGAATACCTTGGGCACGGCTCCCGTTGGAAGTGGCGGAGTAGCCACGTTTACGAGTTCGTCTCTCCCGTTAGGTGATGACTCGATCGTCGCCTCCTACAGCGGCGATAGCGCTAACGCGGCAAGCACATCGCAGCCTTTTGCGCAAACGATTACCGCGCCGCTGACCACGGTGCCGACGATTGCTAAATCGACGCTGCCTAAGTCGATCGTTGCCGGCTCTGCGATGCATGGCGTCGTCACAGTCGATGTCTCGAATGGAACTGGAGCCGCGATTAAGGGCAAGATGACGATTGCGATTTTTGCCAGCGCGGGCGGCCAGAGCAGCTCGGTCCTGCTGGCCCAGATGAGCAAAACGCTGAACGTCCTGACGACCAAGGCGGCCGTCGCATCGGTGCCCATCCATCTCGTGGCCAGCCAGCTCCCGGCAGGCGACTACACGATCTTTGCCCGCGTGACCGATCCATCGGGGAATGTGAATGACTCTGCAGCCGGTCCAACGCTCACGGCTGCCGCGCCGTTTATCGCACTTTCGGAAACCGTCGCTAAATCGACTCTGCCAGCCAGCGCGACCGGCGGATCGAAGACGAATGGCGCGGTGAGCCTCGTCATCACCAACAATGGGAATATCTCAACGACTGGAAATACTACAATCACACTGTTTGCTACCGCCAGCGGCACGGTAGATACAGCATCCGTCCAACTGGCCACCGCCCCGCTGAAGTCCCATATCAAGCCCAGCAAGACAGGTCACGCAACAGTGAAGCTCAAGCAGTTCCCGGCTATTCCGGTGGGCAGCTATACAGTCGTCGCGCAGGTCACCGACCAAAACGGGCAAAATACGTTTGTGACGGTAGGTCCGCTGACGATCACGGGGTGATGCGAATTACCAACTGTTGTCATCAGACTTCTGCAGGTAGGTAAAGAAGCACATTTTCTCGACATTTTCGCTCATTCCGCGGAGTGAGAAGAGCTTGAAGAACCAGGCCAGGTCCTGCTCGGTGGGCGCTTCGGGCGGCGCGGAGGCCTCGCCAACGATTTCACCGGCGGGCACGCCCATGATGTAATCACATAGATAGGCGATGTTCATCTCGTCGGCCGACTGCGTGGAGAGAACGAACAGGTTCTGCTTGCGGATGAATTCGCGCAGATAGCGGTCGGCCATCTTCACTTCGAGCTTATCCAGCGCATCGAGGTAGGCGATCGTCTTCGGGTCCTGTTTCCATTCCTGGCTCTGGCGCTCTTCCTGACGAAAGGCGTTCATCGCCGCGTCGAAGTGGGCCTGGATGCGCTCGTAGAAGCTTTCAACTTCGATTCCAGACAGCCAGCGCACGATCATCACTTCGCCGGGCCGGCGATAGATGTGATAATCGTTGGTGGAGAGACTCTTGGCCTGAGGGAGGGTGAGGATGTTCGTCGCGTCCGCGATCGAAGTTTCCGGAAGCACTGGGCTATCGGCCGATTTGGCCTTTTCCAGTCGTCCCATCGTCCGTTGAATATCGCGCGCAATCTGCGCATCGAAATCGGTCAGAAACTGCGCATCGAACTTGCGATTCCCCTCAAAAACCGCCGCCAGCTCGGCATGCATTCGGAATTCATCCGACTTTTCCTTCGCACGATCAGCCGCGCTGGAGGCCCGCTCGGTTGGCTCTTCGCTGGGTTCGTCAAACATAAGTCTGTCACGTGCTGAATATTCAGGCTTGTGCCATCACCGCATCATCGCGAAACACCCGGCCGCCTTGCGGATCGCGCCGAACAGGTCGGTAAAGCGTGTCGCGCTCGATCGGCTCGCGACCGGCCTCGCGGATCAGGCGTTCGATATCGGAAACGTGAAGCTCCTGATGCGTGCCATCGCCTTCGCGCTTGGTGATGTCGTACCAGACGACGGTGCCATCGAGATCGTCGCATCCCCAATCGAGCGCCACCTGCGACAGGCCGATGCCCTGCATGATCCAGAAGGCTTTGATGTGCGCGATGTTGTGCAGCATGAGCCGGGCGAGGGCGAGCGTCTTCAGATCGGTCAGACCGGTGGGGCCGGGCAGATATCCAAGCTCGCTTCGCTCGGGGATGAATGAAAGCGGGATCATGCAATTGAATGATGCCGGTGCTGATGCAAGCGACTCGGCCTGCAATTCGCGAAGCTTTACGAAATGGCCGATCCGCTCTTCGGGCCGCTCGACATGGCCATAGAGCATCGTCGCATTCGTGTAGATGCCCAGCGAATGGGCGGTGCGATGCACCTCAAACCATTTGTCGGCTCGCACCTTGCCTTTGAACACTTCATCATGCACGCGGTCATCGAAAATTTCCGCGCCGCCGCCTGGCATGCTTCCGAGGCCCGCTTCGCGAAGGGCGATCAGAACCTCGCGCACGCTCAATCGCGCCACGCGCGAGAGGTGAACGATTTCGATGGCGGTGAATGCTTTAATGTGCAGATCCGGGCGGGCGGCTCGGATGCCGCGCAGCATTTCGAGGTAATAATCGAATTTCAGCCACGGATGCAGCCCGCCGACGATGTGCACTTCGGTTGCCCCGGCGTCGGCGGCTTTTCCCGCCATCGCCACCACCTGCTCGACCGGCATCTCATATGCACCCTCTTCGCCTCGCTTGCGATAGAAGGAGCAGAACTTGCAGGAGAGCGCGCAGACGTTGGTGTAATTGATATGGCGATTGCGGTTGTAATAGGTGCGATCGCCATGCAGCTTTTCGCGGACGAAGTTCGCCAGCCGACCAATTCCGTGGAGATCGCGGCTGCGCGACAAAGCCACGCCATCCTCAAACGACAGCACCTCGCCCGTCTGCACGCGCTGGGCAATGGGAATCAATGCTGGATCACTAACGGCTATGGAAGATCGCTGCACCATGGCGGGAAAAGTATAGGGGAACTGGGGCCTAGTCGCTAACTCCTTTCGGACGATTTGAAAGCTGACTTGCGTTCGTGTGCGGTCTCTTAGCGCCAAGAGCGCCAAGGATGCCAAGAGCGCCAAGAAAAATGCTTTTGTCTTTATTCTTTCTTCCTTGGCGCCCTTGGCTTTCTTGGCGCTCTTGGCGCAGGAGCATTCGGCGCAAGTCCAGGTGCGACAATCGCGCAGCTTTGTCCCAGCAACGACCAGACATAGAATTGTTTCCCCATGGATCTTTCCCGTCGCAGTATCTGGGAGCTGTTGGCTCCGGTGCAGGAGCCGCGCATCGTGCTCGCGGCACTGACGCCGTTGCGATGGCTGGCGGTGGTGGGGCAGATCACGGCGACGGCGGTAGCCTTCTACGTGATGCACTTTCGCCTGCCGCTCCAACCGATCTGGGCGGTGATTGTTCTCACGGCACTGTCGAACCTCGCTTTGATGGCAGCGATGCGATGGGGCAACACGCCGGCCTGGCTGGTGCCGGCAACGCTGCTGCTGGACATTTTCCTGCTGACCGTCCTGCTCTATCTCACGGGCGGCCCAGCCAACCCGTTTTCGATTTTGTATCTGGTTCACGTCGCGATGGCTGTCAGTGTGGTGGCTCGCGGTTGGACCTGGATCATCGTCGCAACTGTCGCTGCCTGTTATGGCATCTTGCTGGGCCATCATCGCGATCTGATGCCCGGGGATCGGCCGCTTCCACCATGGGTATTTGAGAGCGGGAGTTGGATCGCGCTGGCACTGGTTTCGGTGTTGATTGCCGAATTCATCGGCCGGGTCACGCTCAATCTTCGTCAGCGCGAACATGAGCTGGCTCGCATGCGCGAGCGGGCTGCGCGAAGCGAGCAACTTGCCGCCCTCACAACCCTTGCCGCCGGGGCGGCTCACGAATTGAACACACCATTAGGAACGATCGCGGTGGTCGCAAAGGAACTTGAGTTGAGCTGCCAGGCGGCGGGGCAGGATGATTCATCGGCTGAAGATGCCCGGCTCATTCGTCGCGAGGTCGATCGCTGCCGGACGATTCTCAGCCGCATGCGTTTCGACATCGGCGAAGAAGTCTCGCACCGCTCATCGATGCCGGTGGACGATCTGGTCGCCCGGCTCCGCAGCAATTTGCAGGAATCGGAACAGCCGCGCCTGGCGGTGCATCGGTCGGATGATGCGCAGATCGTCACCGGCCCAGCTCGGGCGCTGGAGCAATCACTCCTGGTCCTGCTTCGCAATGCATTTGATGCCTCGCCCGGGCAACAGCCGGTGAAACTGGACATTACGCGAAAAAATGGGAGCGTATTATTCCAGGTGGTGGATGCCGGCGTCGGCATGTCTCAGGAAATGCTGCGGCGCGCCGGCGAGCCGTTCTTTACAACCAAAGAGCCGGGCCATGGAATGGGACTCGGCCTGTTTCTCGTAAGGCTCGTGGCCGAGCGCTGCGGCGCGTCGTTCAGCATTGATTCGCGACTGGGCGAAGGAACAACCTGCGTTTTTGAACTACCCGAATCGAGAGCAACCGATGGCACTTGAAAAGGAACATGCCCGACACGAGCCGGCAAGATCGCCGCGCAGCTTTCTGGTTGTCGATGATGACGCGATCTTCCGCGATCGGCTGGTCAAAGCACTCATTGCCCGCGGTCTGCAAGCGTATGGCGCGAGCAATGCGGTGGAAGCATTGGCTATCACCGCGCGCGTTCATCCGCAGGCGGCGGTGATTGATCTTCGCATGCCGGGGACATCGGGTTTGGATGTTGCCCGCGATCTGCTGGCCCGCCAGCCCACGATGCAGGTGGTGATTCTCACCGGCTATGGCAGCATCGCCACGGCCGTGGAAGCGGTCCGTCGCGGTGTTATCAACTATCTTCAAAAACCGCTCGATGCCGATCAGATTCTGGCTGCCTTCGACAAGGAATCGGACAGCGCGGGAGAAGCCGCGACAACCGAAACTACGCCCTCGCTGGCTCGAGTCGAATGGGAGCATATCCAGCGCGTGCTGACCGATTGTGAAGGGAACATTTCTTTGGCGGCCCGCAGACTCGGTTTACATCGACGATCGCTTCAGCGAAAGCTCAGTAAGCTGCCGCCGCTGGAATGATCGGTTGCTTTCACAGATTTTAAAAAGCTGCTACTTCATTCGACTCGATCAACCGGCGGTTGCTATGACTTGCTGGTATGCATGACGTCTTAGATTTTCCGCACGCTGAATTGGGCGGAGCCTCAGCCACCGCAGCTACCTCGCTCTACGAAATACTGCTCGGTGACTCGTGGTCGGGCGTGGCGCCAGCAATTCAAAATGCCCACCCGCGAGACATGCCAGTTGAGCGCGATGGATCGTTTGACATCACCCACGGTCGCAGTTGCCTCGCGCGGCTGCTCGCGCGATGGTCAAAATTGCCTCAAGGGGGCAAGGCAGTGCCAACGCGATTGAGAGTCGAGCGAGTTGGTGATTGCGAGATCTGGCATCGCACATTCGGTTCGTTCCCGCTTGAGAGTACGCAGCATGTTCCTTGCGCCGGCGTATTGGTCGAGCGTTTTGGAAATATAGAATTCCGCTTCAAAATTCAGGTGCGCGATGGCGGGATTCACTTCCACCAGACCCGCGTGTCGCTTCTCGTCGGCCGGTGTAAGTTGCCCCTGCCGGCTTGGCTGGGACCGCGGGTGGAGGCGCAGGAGATGCCAGGAGATTCCGAGTATCAGACGCGCGTTCGCGTGACGGTTCGATTGCCAATTGTCGGTCTTCTAATCGATTACCAAGGACAGATGGCAATGCGGGAAACTGCTACTTTAGGAGACAGCTGACGATGCAACGTCGAAGGTTCCATCGCGTCGTTTTCATCGCCGCTGGCGTTTATAACATCGCCTGGGGGATCTTTGCAGCGATTGATCCGCAATGGATCTTCCGGTTCGCGCATTTACCCATCGCCAACTATCCGGAGATCTACGCCTGCCTCGGCATGGTCATCGGTCTTTACGGACTGCTTTACCTGGATGTTGCCCGCGCGCCGGAGCAGGGCTGGCGGATTGCCGCTGTCGGCTTGCTCGGCAAAATTCTCGGTCCCATCGGAATGGCCGTTCTGATTACCAGTGGACGGTGGCCGCCGCGCATGGCTGTCTTGTGCCTGACCAATGATGTGATCTGGTGGATTCCGTTTGCGATGTACCTGATCGATGTTTATCGCAGCGCGAAGCAACCAAAAGAACGCGTCGAAACCTTTGCAATTCCTCGCGCGGCGGAACACACTCGCCAATGAACGAAAGGACATTGGCGGTGAGCAAGTTGCGCATTTTTACAATCGTGGCGGCTGTAGTTCTTCTCGGATCGACCGCATGGGCCAAGGTTTCAGACTACCGGCTGGCCGAGGGGAATCTGAAGGTCGTCGAGATCGATTCCGATCCGAACGAATCGTTCCTGGCGTTGCAGCTCGATAGCGCGGGACGCCTCTTTGCGGGCTCTCGCGAGGCGCTGTTTGTTTATGAGCCAGCGCCCAATGGCCTCTATCAACACCGCAAGCTTTTGTATCGATTCCCAAAGAATTCCTGGGTGTATGGCATCGTCATTCGCGGGCGGGATCTTTACGTTTCGACGCATACTGCCGTCTACCTGCTGCCGGACGCGGTCTTCAAGCGCGGCGGCATCGAGCCAAGGAGGCTGCTGTGGGGATTGCCGATGCTCAAAAGCTTTGAGGAGCATCAGGGGCTGCACAGCATGGTGGTGGGTCCCGATGGCGATCTTTATCTGGCGCTGGGCGACAATCTCGTTCCTTATGGCGATTTTAAACGCGCCGACCACTGGGGGCATTGGACTTTTTTCCACGGCAATTCCAAGACGCCCTTCACGACTACCGGGGCGGTGGTGCGTCTTTCACCCGATGGGGACCAGCTCACGCCAATTGCACGCGGCCTTCGCAACTGCTGCGGCATCGCGTTTGATGCCGACTGGAATCTCTTTGGCAACGACAATGACCATGAAAGCATTCCCAGCGAATATGTGCCGGGCCGGCTGGTGAACATTGTTCCCCATGCATATTTCAGTTGGCCGCGCGGCTGGCTGATCGAGAAGCACCCGTGGCGCGCCGATCTGCTAGCGACCTTGAATCCCAATCTCGGGCGATACGTGCCAACGGGGCTGGCCTGTTACGATGAAGAGTATCTGCCAGACCTTCGGCGGAACCTTCTGGTGGCCGAGTGGGGCAAGGGCGTCCTGCCGCGGTATCCGCTGGAACATGTTGGCGCGACGTTTAAGGCGGAGCAGATCAACTTTTTGTCAGCAAGTAATAACGTCCGCCCGGTATGGGTTGCGGTAGGCCGAGGCGGGCGCGTTTTTGTTTCAACGCTTACGATGGCGGGCAATGAAGCCTCGCCGGTGGCGCGCAGCGAGATCGTGATGATTACGCGCTCAGATGATGCGCCCAACGCACCGTTCGATTCATACGAACAAACGACCGCGTCAACTGACAAGCTGTTTTCCGAATTGCAGAATCCATCTTGGCAGCCTCGATACCGGGCGCACATTGAGCTTGCACGCCGAGGAACGGCGATCACAGCCGATGTGCAAAAGCAGTTTCGGCAGACGCCTAAGGACAGCGTGGCGTTCAATCATCTCCTCTGGCTTGCAGCGGACAGTTCAACTCGCGAGATCGCCCCGTTAGCAAAATCGGTTAATGATTCCGTTCGCCTGCAGGCGGTCCGCGCAATCGCGCGCTTTGGACAGTCAGCTGAGGATCGAGCGATTCTCGATAAGGCCCTAAGCGATAAGAACCCGCAGGTCATTGCCGCGGCGCTGGCGGGGATTTTGGATCGACCGGGTTCATTTCCCGCGGAGCGCGTTGTTGCCCTCGCGCAAAGTGATGACAGCTTTTTGCGGCTGCCTGCCGTCCAGATCCTAGCCGATCGCGCGCCGCTGGCGGAGCTTCAAAAGCTTGCCGATTCCTCCAGCAGTTCCGAACGTCTGGCGGGCGTGCTGGCGCTCGGATTCCGCCTGACAGTGCCGCGGGCGACAGAGCCGCTGCCGGATGATTTCCCGCTGAACACCAAGGGCTTCAGCACGCGCGTGCAATACGTGGGGGGCGTCGAAGATCTAGCGAAAGTCGAACGCACCGGTGTCTTCACGATGGCCGATGTCTGGGCGAAAAGCGCCAAAACCCCGGATCAGGAGACGATCTTCGCCTTGCTCGAACGCCGGCTGGACGATGCCAACGGCCGCGTCGCAAAGCAGTCGGCGTTTTTCCTGCGATTACTGAAGGACCCGCGCGTGGATGCCAAGGCCGCTTCGGTCCTCGGCATCGCTCCCGAGCGCCAGCAGAACAAGGCGATTGCTAACGCGCAGACGACCGGGATGACCGAATTGCCCAAGGCATTTGATCTGCCGGACTGGGACAAGCAGGCGGCTTCGGGCGGTGCGAAGAAGGGTCGCGAGCTGTTTGAAACGCGCGGCTGCGCGGTGTGTCATGCGATCAAGCCGGGCGAAGCGGGTGGCGGAGGGCCGAGCCTTGTTGGTGCGGGAAGCCGATTTAAGGTGGCCTATCTGGTCGAGTCGGTGATCACCCCCAACAAGACCGTCGCCCCGATGTTCCGCTGGACGATGGTGCGCCTTAAAAACAACGAAACCTTCGCCGGCCTGATCACCGGTGAAACCGCCGACCAGATTGAGTTTCTAATGCCGACCGGCATTCGGCGAACGGTTAAGAAATCGGAGGTCGTTCAACGGGAAATCCAGAATCGCTCGCCCATGCCGGAGAATCTGATTCAAACGCCCGATGAGCTGCGCGATCTGCTGGCGTTTCTGCTGACGCTGAAAGATCCTTCGACGCCGGCACCCAAATAGCATCGAATTCCGCGCCTTTCCCGTGCGCGATGGAGACGTTAGGCTTTGCCAAGTTCGTTAGCGGTCACGAATTTCCTTCATCCAACAAGGAGCTTTCATCATGCACATTGCTCTTTTGCCGATTCTGGCGGTGTTTTCCGCGCTGACTCCGGCGCGGCAATGGGTTCCTCCCACGCAGCCAATCGTCATCAACGTGAAGGTCCAGGAGCCTTCGAAACTCGTGCTGACCGATTTTGCCGGCAAGGAAATCGCGCCCAAAGATGCCAATCTTCTTTCAGTCAGCGGCGAAAAGTCGGTCAATCTGAAAGACGCATACAAGGAAGTTTCAAAGGGTGGAACGTATGTGCTGTTTGTCGTGCCGCAGAATAAGCCGACGGCTCAATTCACCGGCACGCCGCTGGTGATCGACGGGCGAAGCGATAACCGAAAGGGCGCGGGCGGCGAGGTGATGGTGACGAAGATCGACCCGCTCGAATATGCCGTCATGACCACCGAGCAGGGGACGATGTCGATGGCCATGTATTATGATGTCGCGCCGATCAGCGTTTCGAGCTTCCTGTATCTCTCGCGCACAGGCTATTACGACGGGCTGACCTTCCATCGCATCATTCCAGATTTTGTTATTCAGGGCGGCGATCCGATGGGAACCGGGACCGGCGGGCCGGGTTACAACGTGCAGGCGGAGTTCAACGATCGCAAGCATGAGCCGGGCGTTTTGTCGATGGCCCGGCAGGGTGATCCAATGGAGCGTTCCGGCGCGGCGCCGCGCTGCGAATTCGCAAATAGCGCTGGCAGCCAGTTTTTCGTCTGCCTCAATTACCAGAACACGCAATCCCTTGACGGCAAATACACCGCCTTCGGCAAAGTGATCGATGGCATGGACACGGTCAAGAAAATCGCCAGCGTCCCCCTGGCGACGACCAGCCGAGGCCAGTCGGATAAGCCGGCCAATCCACCGGTGATTCAGAAGGTGGAAGTGAAGCCGGTCACCGCGGCGGAAAATCCATACGCCGAGATGTTCGGCTTGAAGAAATAGCGATTAAACGATTTCGATTGTCATATCGCCAAGATTGGCCTTCTGCGCCTTGAGCTGATTGGCCAACGCTTTGGCTTTGGCGACGTTGGAGAGCGAAAGGTGCGCGCCGGTGACGGCGTCGGTGGCCGTCAAGGATCCAATGCGTCGCGATGAGATGCCAAAGCTTTTTCCGTCATTGGCATAGGCGACGTTGCCCAGGTCGATGTGCGTGAGAATCGACGCAGCAATCTCCGAATTCGCAAAGCCGGGCGATGATTTGTGCACGATGGTCAACGAAGCGATCGTGGCGGCAGACGGGAATTGCGCCGCGGTATTAGGGAGGTTCTGCCCTGAGGCGAGCCCGCCGATCCCTGCGTAAATAGCGCTGCCGGTTATCGAATTGGCACGAATCGAATGAAGATTGCCGCTGCTCTGGATGGTCGAGTTGATAATTGAACCGGCGTTGAGCGTGGCAAGGTCATAGCTCTTCGAAACCGGGCCGGTGAATGAAAGCGATGCGCCGCTTAGCGCGCCGCGGACCGTCACGGTACCGATCTGACCCGCCGTAATCGCGAAGCCGGCATTCTGTTGGATGTTGATCGTTTTAATGGACGGCGCGGTAATGGTTCCGGCGGCTGTCGTGCCGGCGATCCATTGATTGGCGATGATGGAAGTGACGGGCGCAGCCGAGGTGAAACTCTCGGACGTTGCGCTGGTCAATTGAAGCGAGACCGGCGCACCCTGGCCAATAGAAATGGTGCCATTACTGGCGTTCCCGAGTTGAATTTTGGCAATCGACCCCGCGACTGAGAGATTTCCGGTCAGATTGACTGTTTTTGCAACAATCGCTTTGAGCGATCCATCGGAAGTAAGAGCGCCGATGTCGATGGCATTGTTGCCGCCATGCGTGGTCACGGTGAAATTGCTCTTGGTGGTGGTGCCGGTGCAACTGATTGAGGAGATCGTCAATCCCGAACCGTTGATCGTAACGGTTCCCTTTTTCCCAACCTGAATTTGATTTGAGCCGCCAAAGGAAACCGTCGCTGAGCCGGCACCACTCAAGGAAAGAATTGCCACCGTTCCATCGGCATCTTTGAACTTGATCGCTTTGATCGGCTGTGCCGGGCCCATCGTCACGCTGAATCCGCCGCCGCCGGTCGGGGGAGGCGTCGAGCCGACGGTGATGGACTGCGATACCAGATTGACCGTGGCGCTGGCCAGCATGGAGCTTGCGCCCCCTGAGACTGCGGTGACGTAATACTTCACGCCCGACGTTCCCGCGGGCGGTGATGGATCGACATACGACGTGTTGCTAATGGCGCTTTGCGTCAGCGCGATCGGCGTCGCGCCGTTGATGCTGCGCGAGACGGTATAAGAAACCGCGGACGAATAACTGGCTGGGGCCCATTGCAGCAGGACGCCTGCGCCGGTGACCGTCGCTTGCAGATCCGCTGGCGCCGGCGGCGCTGCGCTGGGGCACATGTTCGTCACAATGTAAGCCAGGTCCTGGAAATCGTCGTTGTCGAATTCCGAATTCTGATAATCCATCACCATCAGCCAGGCGTTGGGGACCAGCCTGTTATTGGCGCCGCTGCGTAGTGGATAAAACCGAACCGCATGGCCACTGCGATTGAAGCTTGATTTGTCGGTGGTGTTGCGTGAATCCTCGCTGTATTCGCCATCGAGATTGAAGCCAAAAGCTCCAGAGGGAGTAAAAGTCGCGATGGCGGGATTGGTCGTCCCTTCAATCTGCGGCAACAGCGACTGCGACTCATCGGGAACGTGCTGGAGTAACTCGGTCAGGCTGCCGCCGGCGTTGTACCAGGAGGTCTTGGCGGTTGTTCCCTGATTATGAAACGCCGCGATCTGCTCGACCATCACCGGCTGAGATGGATCGGCCGCCGACCAAAGTCCCTGCTGCGAAGAGGCATGATATTCCTCGCCGTAATAGACGGCCGAGGCGCTTTCCGTGAGCTGCGCGATCGGCGTCGAATTGATCTGCGTCCCAAATCCGAAAATCTTGTTGACAATTGTCTGAAGGCTCGGCTCATTCTCGTGAGCCGATTGGTACTGCCAATAACCTGATAGCTGTACGACCCGGCTGGAATTGTGCGGGTCGTTACTGCCAATCGTCAGCGTGCCACTATAGACACCACCGGCATTTACGGCAGAGATGCCGTTGGTGGTGGCAGTGTCGTTGGTCTGGTTGTCGGTATGCGACGGATTCTTGGTGGCGATGAATTTGATGGTCAGATCGAGCGAGCCGCCATTGGCCGCGACCGTCGCGGGAAGGGCGGGCGGATTCACGATCTCCCAGGCCGTCGGATCGCTCAAGGCGAGCGACGTGATTCTCAGCGGCTGATTTCCGGTGTTATGGATTGCGAGCGTATCGGTGTCGTGAACGATGTCGCCATGGGCGGTTGACGTCGTATCGAGAATATTGATGCGGTTGAAGACAAGTTGATCCGGCGCTTGCGATTGGTCCATGTTCTCCAGTCCCAGCACCGGACTCGTATTCGGCGTCACATTGCGGACAATCGCCACCAGGTCGTTAGAATCGTAAGACTGGTTGTAATCTTCAAACGCCACCACGTAGGCGCTCGGCACGATCGACCCATCCGCGTTCTTGAGGGGATAGGCACGCATCTTTCGCGGATTATTGGGGTCCCATGAAATGTTGAAGGCATCTTCGCTGTACGAATATCGCTCGTGCGACACGAGCGAGCCATCTGAAGGCGGATCGGTGAAATGTGGAAACGCTGCGAACAATCCGAAGGGCGCACTGCCGGGATCGAAGCTGGTCGCGCCCAACGGCGTCGGATCGGCTGTCTGCTGATCGGCCTGTACGACCGAAAATAGCTCCGTTCGCGCAGCAGGGGAGCCGGCCGCGTAATAGCCCATTCGCGAAACGATTGGGCTACTGATACCAAATGATGCCAGCACCTGAACGCTCACTGGCCCATTCCCGGCTTTGGTAAACTGCTGGGCCAGCACTTCATCATTGGGCTGAGTCGGCTGCGCAGGAAATGTCGTATCGTTGGGATTCGGATCCCCGACATTGTCGGGAATGTCATAAAGATCCAGGATGTGCTGCAGGCTCGGCTCCAGATTCCCAAATTGCCCCTGCGCCCCTAATCCGCGCAGCGCGATTGTGGTCGTCCCGCTGCTCGCATCGTTGCTCTGGATTTGCAGCAGCGCCGATTCGACGCCAATTCGGGCAGCAGTGAATCGCACTTGCATCGTCGCGGACTGGCCGGCAGCGATGGAAGAGGGAAGTGCCGAGATAATCTGAAAGGCCGAGGTATCGTTGCTGGAGTCAGCGGGGTCCTTGATGATGGACGTCGACGAGATATTGAGCGTCGCGTTGCCGGTGTTGGTGATCGTGATGGCTTGCGACGGGCTGGGGCCGGCACCGCTGTTCCCGGCCGCGATCGAGTTGAAGGCCACGAGATTTGTGCCGGCGCTCAGATGTGGTCCCGGAATTTCCGGGCGAAGCAGTTCGAGCTTTTGCCCGCCCAATTCTGCGACGTAAATGTTTCCGGTACCAGGATCCTCGGCAATGTTGACCGGGTTGTTCAGGTCCGTCAGCCCGCTCAGGCCATGCATGTCGGCCGTGATGTTGCCGCTGGAATCGCGAAGCAGGATCGAGATGTCGTTGCCTGCGCTATAATCGGAAATGAAGAGGGCATTTTTCAGCAGGCCGCCGAAGGTTTTGTCGCTGTATTCGAGGATCCCGTCGGCCGAGCGGTGGGGGCCAAGGTCATAGGTCGCGCCGCGATAGTTGGCATCGGGTTTCGTGCCTACTGGATAATCGACGAACTCTGCCGGATCGACGCCGCTGGTGGGGTTGCCGCCGTCCAGCACATATTCGCCGCGCGCGGGATCGGGGTGGCCGTAATATCCGCCCTTGACGATGGTGTAGAGATAATCGCTTTCGGTTTCGGTGATGTTATTCAGGGCCGGAACCGATGGACCGGAATAATTTTGATGCGTGTCGATACGCTGGCCGTTGACGGAATTGGGAAAACCGGGCGCATTTCCGCCCGATGATGCGCCGTTGGTGGGCGCAAGCAGCTGGCCATTGCTGGTCCAGAAAATCTGGAAAGCGTTGCGGATTCCGGTGGCGTAGATCGTCAGCGGTGCGCCGGCCGCGTAGGGGTTGTACTTTCCGCCGGCATCGGTCGTCTGAACATTCACTGGCTGCCCCGGCGTAATTTTCGACGTATCGAGCCGAAGGATCGCAGCCGTCAGCAGATGTTCCGCGCGATTCCCCCAAGCCGCATCCGGCGCGCCGGTGGAAGAGTTGCTGCCTTGTGCGAAATAGAGCGCGCCATCCGGACCAAACGTCGGCTGCTCGGTCGAATGGTCCTGATTCGAGCGCGGCAGATTGATCACCGCATCCTTCACCGTTCCCAGATCGGTGCCGCTCATCACCGTGATCTTGCCGCTGAAATCGGGTGCGTTGGTGAAACCGTAATAGCTGTTGGAAACCCAGAGCGTGACTTTGCTGGCGGTTGAATGTGGATCGAAGGCAAAGCCAGTAATTAGGCGCGCTCCGCCATTGGCGGTTTGTAGCGCGCTGCTGATCTGCGGCGTGCCGAGCGTTCCATCCGGATTAATCGGATATCGGAAAATCCGGCCGTCTTCGCTGCTCGCATACAGCAATCCATCAGGGCCCATCCGCACGCAGGTAAACGCCACGCCCGTTGCCGTGCCCAATGCGACTTGTTGAAACGCCACATTCAGATTTCCCGCCCCCGTATCGGAACCGGTCGTGAAGGTCATCGAAAATGGCGCGAGCGATGCGCCGCTGACATCCTTCACATTCGACGAAACCACCAGCTTATAAGCCGTCTGCGGCGAAAGAATGTTGTAAGGCGTCAGGATGATCGCATCATTGCCGCCGGTGGTGTTCACGACTGAGCCTACGACCGTTCCGCTCGAAGCCAGTTCGATCGCGATGTTGTAGCCATTGACCGTGCTGGCATCGAGCGCGCCATTGGGCAGATGAAGTCCCAGCGTCACCGAAGTGTCACGCTGAACATTCGTGGCGCCGTTAGCAGGAGAGCTTGAAGTGACGGAAGGAGCCGATGTTGTAGATTCGGCGACGATGGCTCTCGTCGCAATCGCATGAATCGGCGCGGTCGCAGCTGAGAGCAGCATCCGCCGTTCCAGCGCTTCGATCGCTGCGCAAGGAAATCTGCCAGACTTTCGTGAAGTCGCTGAAATCATCATAGAAGTGGAATTTAAAACGCCGGCTCGCGATCCTGTTCGATTGGCTCGATTTCCGCTTCCTCCGGCTCCATCGCCACACGCTGCACGCGCGGGCCGATTCGGCAGAAGATTTCGTATGGAATCGTCTGCGCCAATTCCGCCAGGCGATAAACGCTCGCGGGCGAAAGCGGATCGTTATCGAGCAACGTCACTTCGTCGCCGATAGCGGCTTGCGGATGCCGCCCAAGATCGATCGTGATCAGGTCCATGCTGACACGCCCGACGACCGGCGCAGGTCGCCCCGCAACCATCACTGTCGCCTGATTGGAGAAGCATCGGAGATAACCATCGGCATAGCCCACCGGAACAAGTCCGATTCGCGTGTCGGCAGGAGCTTGCCAGGTGTGGGCGTAGCCAACGGATGTGCCGCGCGCGACATCGCGAATTCCAATCAGCGGCGCGGTCCAGCGCATCGCCGGGCGCAGGGGGCGATCGAGGGAAGGCTTGCCGATCGGATCGATGCCATAGAGCGCGAGTCCCGGTCGAACCATATCGAAGTGCGAAGTGGGATGGAAAAAGATTGCCGCTGAGTTGGCGGCGTGACGAGTCACCTTGGGTCCGATTGCGGGTGTATTGGTAACAGTTGCGAATCGCTCGATCTGCTCAATCGTGCAGGCATCGGCTGGATCATCTGCATTGGCAAAATGAGTGCAGACGCCGGTCAATCGAAGCGAGGGGCGGGTTGCGATTTTCTCCAGCAGCTCGGGAAACTCGCTTCGGTCGATGCCCGATCGATTCATGCCGGTGTCCACGATCAACTGAATTGCGGCTCTTCGTCCGCAGGCCATCGCGATGCGCGCCAGATCCTCGGCGGCCGACTGCGAGCAAACCGTGAGCACCAGCCCATCGCGAATCGCTTGCTCGATCTTCGATCGCTGTCGGCCGACAAACAGATTCTCGACCGGGCGAAAGACAATGACCGGGACGGGAACATCCGGCAGCGCCATCGCCTCATCAATCGTTGCCACCGCGATCGCATCGACAGCGGGCCGAAGGGAAGAAGCGTCGCGGGTAAAATTGCAGAGCGTATCCGCGACTATTTCCGCGCCGTGGCCGTAGCCATCCGCTTTAAGAATCGCGCAAATGCGCACTTCCGCGCCGACCGCGCGACGAAGAATACGGGCATTGTGCAGCAGTGCCGATCGGGAAATCAGAAGACGGGGTTCGCCCTGGGAATATTTGACGCTCATCAATCGGCCTCCATGCCGGCTTTCGAAATCGCGAAGCGTTGATTGAGGCGGTCGGCAGGCCTTCCTTGCCTGCGATCCGGGCCGCTGCCCGGGAGTATATCACCGCGCCGATTTTTCGACACCTCATTGAGGTGACGCTGCATTTTACGCGACAAACAGACGGTTTATGGTATTGTACGGTTATCGGCCAAATACCGTTCGCCAGGGGAATTTAATGAACTCCGACGAGGATTTTCTCGAGACTCCGACCGAATATGACTTGGCTCCTCCGCCGAAATTGGTTTGGCGGCCTCCGGTAGCCCCACCTCCGCCGCCGGCTCCGGTCGCAGCGCTCTCTTATTCGATGCCGCTGGGACAACGGCGCCCAGGCCTGGTTACCGCAATCGGCGTCGTCGGCATCATCGTTGCGTCCATCAGCATGCTCGGTAGCCTGGGCGTCGGTTTTTTCGATTTTGGCTGTTTTGCCCTTCGTGCCGCCACGTCGAGCATGGCCGCGATGCCCCGCGCAACCTCGACGGTCAACGTCGCTGCCATGGGAACACCCACCACGCCCACGTCACCCAATTACATTCCGCTCAACGACGATGCGATCCCGAACGATGGCTTAAGGCAGAGCGATCGGGTGGCCGTCGAAGGTGAGCTCGCGAGGCTCCAGTCCTTCAACAACAGCCAGTTCAATGAGCTGGATAATTTCCTGGCGCAATCCGGCCAATCGGCTTTTCCCCAAGGAATCTTCGCGTTTCAAATCACGAAAAACGGCGTTTACAAAGGAAGTGGCAAAGCGGATCCCGGTTACACCTGGTTCGATCTGAGCTGGGGGCGCCTCGAAGTGTATGACGACAAGGTCACGCTAAGCAGCTCCGATCTAACTCGTCCCGGCGTGACGACCAGCATCGCGCTGCCAGCCTATGCGACCGTGGCCAATCCCGGCTTTGCAGCGCTGACTCCAAAAGAAATCAATACGGTGATCAAGCAGATCAACACCGTGGCGCCCAATGCGATGAATGACGACCAGACTGCCGCTTTGAAAAAGACTCTTGCTTCGCCCCAGCAGAATTTGGTGCCGGCGATCTTCCTGGCCAATCCCGTTACTTCCGCAATGCCGAATCCAGACGGCACCGCGATGATCAATTTCACCGGCGGTGGCAGCGCCAGGATATCTACAGACGGTTCCACGATGACGACCGTGGCGTCGCAGCCGTTTCTCATGCCAAAATTCCAATTCAGTTTGGGCGCGATTACGATCAGCATCATCGAATCGGTGGCGAGTTTGGGCGTGGCGATCTTCCTGCTGGTGATCGCGGTGCAGGCATTCCGCGGAAGTCAGCACACGCCTCGCCGATTTCGGATTTTTGCCTGGATGAAGATTCCGCTCGCGGTCATCGGATGGTCTGCCACGGCGATGATCTGGTGGGGATTTGGAAAGTCGATTGGATCAGCGGCGGCAGGCAGCGGAGCACCCGTGGGCAACTCAATCGGCACCGTTTACGCCGTCATGTCGCTTTTTGCGGGGATTGCCACGCTGATCTTCCCGATCGCGCTGCTGTTCGTGCTGCGATCGAAGACCGTGCGCGAGTATTACGAGGCGGCTTGAAGGATAAGCAATGGGTGGAACTACTTCTGGCGGAACACAATTCGCCCGCGGGTCAAATCGTAAGGCGACAACTCCACCTTCACCCGATCGCCCGGCAGAATGCGGATGAAGTGCTTCCGCATCTTCCCCGAGACAATCCCCAGAATCTCGCGATCGGAATTATCCAGCTTAAGCTTGAACATCGCGTTCGGCAGGGCCGTCGTGACGGTCGCTTCAATCTCAATCGGCTCACTCTTGGCCACGTTTCACTACTCCTGTAACCGGATTCAATCCAATCGCTTAAGTGGTCAATAGTACGGGCCACAAGCATTGATCGCAAGCGGACGGAGCATCATTGCGCTGCGTTTCGGGAAGCTCTGTGGCGGTGATAAGATGCCGGCGTGCGCCGTATCATCGTTTTTGGATGGCTTTGATTGGCGGGATTGCGCTTTTATTCACCGATCCGATCGCCTCGCTGGTTTTCCTCTGCATAGGTTTGGCCGTCGTGGTGCGCGCTGCATATTCCCATGGCCGATGGCTCAAGAGCTGCGGAAGCTGCCCGAACTGTGGATATCGGCTGGATGGGAGCCGAAGTCGCTGCTCGGAATGCGGTAGACTGATCGCGCCAGGAATTGTTCATGGCGGCGCGCAAGGGCCGGGCACGAAATCAGATTAAGACACCGCCGCGACAGCTCGCCGTAACGGTCTTGAGTTTAATGCGCGCGGCACTGCCGGCGCTGCCCGAGGAGCATTAGGAAACAGACGAAAACTGCGATCCCGATGAAGGTGGGCTCCGGAGTCACTTCAACCACTCCGAAGGGCTCGACGAGGCCGGACCCCGGGTTGTTAGAAACGTCGGCCCAGCCGCCATATGCTCGGACCGATGAGTCGCTGGTCACGTCTTGCACGTTACCCCACGACAACACATACCACTCGTTGTGCGCGTTGGTATTGTTGGGCTCGTGGCCAACCCAATTCCGAAAGGTGCTGGTGTCGCCGTTCACCCACGCGAAGTTGGCGGCGTGCGAAGCATCGGTGGCATTATCCATCGCTGGATCCCAAAGTCCGATCCAGAGGTTTCGGTTCACGCCGAACGTCGTGGTGAGAAAGTTGTTCTCGGTTGCGTTTCTCGCGATGGCCAGCGTGCCCCCAAGCGAAACCGCTTCGGCTTCAGAATTGGTCCAGATGTCCTGACTTAAGAGGTAATAGGTATGGCCGTTCTCCGGTGAAGTGATCGGACCACCGATGACAGACGCGCGCACGCTGGTAGCAATGAGCGCCGCAAAAATCCCTGCAAAAATTGAAAACCGCATGAAAACCCTTCCTTTTCGTAGTGTGTGTGTAGGCAGGCGAAAGATGCATTGGTCACGAGTGCGATTGCCGTTGCCCGCGCCGGAGCAAGGCGACGCTGGAAAGGGCGATCAATGCAACTCCGGCCGGCTCGGGAGTCGGCTCCGAATAGACAACATTTCCCAGCACGCCTGCATTGGTTGCATCCCCACCGGTCTGAAACTTAAGCGTGGGAGCGTTAAGGTTGTTTGAGTTGGTGTTATTGACGACAAGGTGAAGGTCATTTACGCCAGCAACAAATCCTGACGTTACTGTACCTGAGGTTTGTCCGGTAAAGGTGTAAGGCGTATCTGCCGTTTGCCCCGCAAACCGCATTACGCCCGGTCCAACCAGCGTTGAATTGACGATGTTGCCGTTGAGGAACCAATCGCCGATGTTCGTCCCGTTTAGTTGAAGAACAACACGGTCGTCACCCACAAGGTTCGTGAAGCTCAACGACAAGTTCGTCGCGTCGGCAGGTAGGGTAAATAGAAAATCGGAATACCAGGCACCAGTAAACTGCGCCAAGCTGCCGCCGGGACCGAACGTACCCGATTGCAGTGAATTACTGGTAATTGAAACCTCGGGCAGGGCCAAATGAAATGCCGGCGCATTTGCCGTGCCCGCACCTGTCACTGTCCAGCTGCTTATCGAACTGGTGTCAAAGTTGATAAGTGCCCCAGGTGACGTTGAAGCCATTCCGATCGCAAATGCGAACACCGCTAATAAACCGGAAATCGGAGACGGGCTCGTATATCGATAGAACAATCGCATGTGTCTTCCCTTCTGAACAAGATTTTACTGATGGCTGCCAACCCTAACCCCGTTCAGGCTCGGCGCGTTCGCCAGCCAATCGAACTGCGCAATACGCAAGTCGGAGGGCGCGTGAAAAGGGGTGAGCTTTACGGGGGGAACCGCCGACTGATCCAAAGTGTAATCGTCGGCCGATCGTACGCAATAAAAATCGTCGGCGCCATCTTCGGGCCCTCCCCGGGCAGGAAGTCTAGATTGAATCTGACAAGACAGCCGTAAAAACGGCAGATCAAGACACTGACAAATCTTCAATAGACATCGCCGGGGATTTGTTGCAGCATGAAATCATGAACACCATTGATCGTCGCGCATTTATCGCGGCCAGCTTGTCGGCAATTGCCGCCGGTCTTACGTCGTCAAGAGTGCTCGCTGCACCGGCTCGGAAATCGGAATTGGCCAATCCTATTTACGCGATGGATACATCGTTTCAGCGCCCGGGTTTGAATCGCGAGCAGCAGTTGGACCTAGTCGCGGAGCTCGGGTTTGCAGGGGTGGCATGGACACATCAGCCGATTGAAAAGCTCAACGCGAGTCTCAAGGCGATCGAACAGCACAGCCTGAAGATGTTTACAATTTACTGCGACGGCAAAGTGGATCGCGACGGATCTCTAACGCTTGAGCCGGACCTGCTGCCGATCATGGCGGCGCTGAAGGGGCATGGCACGATCATCTGGATCCACATTGGCGGGCAGGGGCCGGAGTTTAAGAGCCTGACGAATGACAGCGAAGCAGTGAAATCGCTTCGCTCAATGGCCGATCGCGCGGCAGAAAATAATTTGCGGATCGCAATTTATCCCCACTTTGGCGAATGGACGGCTCGTTTCGCCGATGCGACTCATCTGGCCGACCTGGTCGATCACTCAAATCTCGGTGTCACGTTCAATCTCTGTCATGCATTGGCCGGTGGCGATGAAGCAAATATTCCATCGCTCCTTGAGCGTGCAAAGAAAAGGCTCTTTACCGCAACTATCTGCGGCGCCGATCGAGGCGTGCGGGGAGCCGACTGGAATCGGCTCATTCAAACACTGGATCGCGGCAACTTCGACGTTGCATCTGTGCTGAAGCAATTGCATCACCTGGGGTTTGAGGGTCCGATCGGCTTTCAGGGATATGGCATTAAGGGTGATGCCCGCTCCATCCTTCAGCCAACGATTCGAGCATGGCATAAGCTTTCCCACGAGGTGGCGTCATGAACACATTGATCCATTTCCTGGTAACTACGGGAATCGTAACGGCAGCGCTTCTCGCCGGGGCGGGCTTGCTGCATTTGATTCCGCGACTCGGCCAGGCAGCAAAGAATATTTCAGAGGCGCTCTGTCGCGCGCCAGGTTTGGATGTGGTTGTCACTTACTTCACCGTCGCGCCGTTAATAATCGCCGGCATCGTGGTGGGCTGGCTCGGCTTTGCCGGCGCAATCGCGGGGCAGGTGCTGGCAGTTCTCATCTGGACGCGACTGCATGAATTGGCCCATCCCCAGGCGACAAAGGGGCCGCGGATTGTAAAGGTCCTCAATCGAATCGTTGGGCCGTTGCGCAATCACGCGGCACTCTGGTTGACCGCAACCGTGACGCCGATGTTCTGGGTCGTGCGGATGATTCAAGTCGTGGCGTATCCGCCACTCCGCTGGCTCGTGCGTTTCCCAAAATATGACGAGGGCCAATGGGTCAACGTCTCGCGCCACAAATTTCGCGGGTTGGTGGGGCACGATTTGATCTGGTGCCTCTATTGCGACTGGATGACCGGCATCTGGTCGCTGGGCACCGAGATGCTGCGCAATGTGGAATCCTTCTGGTGTCCGATTCGTTTCGATCACAGCAAGAAATGCGAGAATTGTGCGATTGATTTCCCCGATCTGGAGGGCGGCTGGGTCGAAGCGAACAGCGACATGGCCGACGTCGCGCAGGTGCTGGAGAAGGCGCATACCGACAGCACTCATGCCTGGTTTGGGCATCCCGTTCGTCTGACCGTCAAAGGGCGGGACCCGGAATTGCAGCCGGTCGGCGCCCAATGATGTGATCTTTTCGGCCATTGCCAGGCGCGGGCCAGCATTGCATCGCTACCTCGGCAACCGCTTCCAGATCGGCCCGAGTTGCGCCGCCCGCGGCTTGAACCGACATTCCCCACACTACCGTCATCAGGTAACGAGCAAGCTTGGCGGGATTGACCGTGGCAGGCAGATCCTTTTGTGCAATGGCCAGCTCAAGGCGATTGCAAACCGCCTGCTCGGCGGCAGCACGGATTCGCTCCAAGTGCTTTCGAACCGGAGCCGCGACAGGGCCACTCACCAGCGCGCCATGAACGAGAAGGCAGCCATCGGGGTGCTTGGGATTCATCGTCATTTCAATCGCGCCCTGGAAGAGGCGCTCCGCAACACGCCGCGCGGTCGGCTCCTTCATCGCCGTCGGCAAATAGGAAGCGGGCCGCTGGAGATATCGTTCCAGAACGCGATTGAACAGGTCTTCTTTGTTGCCGAAGGCCGCATAGAGGCTGGGGACATTGATGTTCATCGCCTCCGCGAGCGCGGAAACGGAAGTGCCTTCAAACCCCTGGCGCCAGAACAGCAGCATGGCGCGATCCATCGCCCGATCCACATCAAATTCACGAGGCCTGCCTCGCGGCATTTTGCAATTCTCCAATTATTTATCGATCGCTAAAAAATAATAACATTGACCGCGGCATGCAACGTTTTTATATTTAGCCGTCCTTACAGAATTACGTTCGCCGGGCACATTAGTTGGGTAAATAAAAGCGGCTTTACAGTTGTTAATGTCATCATAGAGAAGGAGACCGTCATGAATGTCTCGCCATATCTTTACTTCGAGGGGCGCTGTGAAGAGGCAATCGAGTTTTATCGCAAGACACTGGGCATTGAGGTGACGGCCATCTCGCGATTCAAGGATGCGCCGACCAATGAAATGTGCCCGCCCGGCGGTGAAGACAAGATCATGCACATGACTTTCCGCCTCGGTGATCTGACGGTCATGGCTTCGGATGGCCGCTGCTCGGGCAAGCCGAAATTCGACGGTTTTTCGCTTTCCCTGGCGATGAATGACACCGCCAAAGCTGAAAAAGCTTTTGCGGCGCTGGGTGAGGGCGGGAAGGTCGTCATGCCAATGACCAGCACCTTTTTTGCAAAGAAGTTTGGCATGTTGGCCGATCAATTCGGGCTGATGTGGTTGATTTTCGTGCCGATGTAATGTCGGCTCTATTCACCGTGCAAAGGAGAAATCGTATGAGCAAGGTGCGTGTATTGGTCGGCACACGAAAGGGCGCTTTCATTCTCACTTCCGACGGCAAACGTCAGAACTGGGAAGTCAGCGGGCCGCATTTTGGCGGGTGGGAAATTTATCACATGAAAGGTTCGCCGGCCGATCCGAACCGCATTTACGTTTCGCAAACGAGCGGCTGGTTTGGCCAGCAGATCCAGCGATCCAGCGACGGCGGCAAGACCTGGGAAGCTGTCGAAAATAAGTTCACCTACAGCGGGACGCCCGGCACGCACCTTTGGTACGACGGCACGCCTCACCCCTGGGAATTCAAGCGCGTCTGGCATATGGAGCCGTCGCTGACTGATCCCGATACCGTTTATGCAGGCGTTGAAGACGCGGCGATCTTCAAAACGGCCGATGGCGGCAAATCCTGGGAAGAATTGCCGGGCCTGCGCACGCATGCCTCGGGCAACAAATGGCAGCCGGGCGCGGGAGGCATGTGCCTGCATACGATCCTGCTCGATCCTAAAGATCCAAACCGCATTTTCATCGCGATTTCCGCGGCCGGCGCATTTCGCACCGACGACGGCGGCAAAACCTGGAAGCCGATCAATCGCGGCCTGCATTCGCAATACATCCCCAATCCCACGGCCGAAGTGGGCCATTGCGTGCATCGCATCGCCATGCATCGCTCCAAGCCCAATGTCCTCTTCATGCAGAAACATTGGGATGTCATGCGCAGCGACGACGGCGGCGACAATTGGCGCGAAGTGAGTGGCGACCTGCCGACCGACTTTGGTTTCCCCATCGACGTTCATGCCCATGAGCCGGAAACGGTTTACGTCGTTCCGATCAAAAGCGATTCGGAACATTATCCCCCTGATGGGAAGCTGCGCGTCTACCGCAGCAAGTCAGGCGGAAATGAATGGGAGCCCTTAACTAAAGGCTTGCCGCAGCAGGATTGTTATGTGAACATCCTGCGCGATGCGATGGCGGTGGATTCGATGGATTCCTGCGGCATCTATTTTGGAACGACCGGCGGGCAGGTTTACGCTTCTGCTGATAGCGGCGACACCTGGGCCCCAATCGTCCGCGATCTGCCGGCGGTTCTTTCGGTCGAAGTTCAAACCATCAAATGATCAGAGTCGTTCTTCCGCATCATCTGCGAACCCTCGCTGGCGTCGGACGCGAAGTGCAGGTTGAAGTTCCGGGGACCGTCACGCAGCAATCGATTCTCGATGCGCTGGAGGCGAGCTTCCCGACTCTTCGTGGCACCATTCGCGACCACGACTCCGCCCAGCGCCGGCCGCTCGTGCGCTTCTTCGCCTGCGAAGAAGACTGGTCGAATGAAGCGCCGGATAAGCCGCTGCCGGATGCGGTGGCGTTTGGGCGCGAGCCATTTTTTATCGTCGGAGCGATCGCGGGCGGATGATGCGCCTTAACCCATCGCGAATTAAAGCCCGGCCTCTTTCACCAATGTTTTGAACAGCAGCTCCGCCGGCATTTGCCGAAGGGGAGTTGTCCCTTGGCCCGCCCAGAGCGAAAGGAATTCACTTCGGCCAGCCTTGGCCGCGGCATTCCGCAACGCTCGCGTGGCGGCATTCTGCCACGGAAAAGGCAGAATGAGTTCCGGGTGTTTTTCGATCTCTTCGATAAAGCGATTGGAGAGTCCGCGAGCCGGCCGCCCAGAGAATGCGTGAGTAATGACCGATTTCGTTGACGGGCCCGCGGTGATGATCGCGCGCTTGTATACATTCGGCGCGCTGGATTCCGGGCAGGGGATAAATGCGGTGCCGATCTGCACGGCTGCCGCGCCTTGCTGGAGGAAGTCGGCGATTGCCTTCCCATCGCGAATTCCGCCCGATGCAATGACCGGCAGCGAAACAGAACTGCGAATCTGCTTGACAAGTGTCGCGGTGGGTACAAGCGACTGCTTGTAATCATCCAGAAATGTGCCGCGGTGCGCACCAGCCTCGGCTCCCTGAGCGATGATCGAATCCACTCCGCTGTCGCGAAGTGCGAGCGCTTCGGCCAATGTTGTCGCGGTCCCGGCCACGATCGTGCCGGACGATTTGAAGTCGGCCAGCAACTTCGGGCGTGGGATGCCGAGCGTGAAGCTGAAAATCGGAACTTTCGCCTCCAGCACTGCCGCGGCCTGCTCCTCAAAAAGCTCGGCCGGCTTTTGCGGGATCGTCGGCGGCGCTAAACCCAGCTCTTCGTGAAAGCGCGCCAGGATCGAGAGCATCGGCGCAGGGTCGCGATCCAGCGGCTTGGTTTCCTGGGCAAACAGATTGACCGTGAAGGGTCGATCGGTCCGTGAACGAAGATCATCGATCTGACGCCTGATTTCCTGCGGCGAAAGATAGGCGGCCGCCAGCGATCCAATTCCACCCGCATTCGAAACCGCCGCAGCCAGTTCGACAGTGCCCACGCCCCCCATCGGTGCGAGGATGATCGGATATTTTGCGCCCCAGAACATGCTTCACCTGCCGCTCGTCGATGTCGATTTGATTCCCCGCGCCTGGTTGAAGGCATTCGACCCGCCCGGCGGAATCGTCAGATATTGCCAATCAGATCCTTTGAAATGTTTGGCAATCAATGCAATCTGGCTGGCATGCCAGGCGCAATGCGCGCTCGCTCGCACCAGTGCCTTCAAAATTGTATGGGGCTCATTGCGAATGAAAACCGTCTTGCCAAGATCTTCATCATTCAGCGGCGCAAGGGCGGCAAAGAGACATGTCCATCCCCGCTCCCAGATATCCATTAGCTGCACCCGGCCCCATTGCCGATCGGCAAATTCCGACTCGCGATCGCGATCCGGCTTTTCGCCGTCGCTAGTCAGGAAATCGGTGAAGCGAGAAAAGAGATTGCCAGAAACGTGCTGCATCACCACACAAATGCTGTTCTGCTTCGGATTGATTCGGCGATGCAGGTCCTCATCTGAAACCTGGGCAATCGATGCCTCGGACATAGACTTCGTCCGCGCAAATTCCTGCTCGAAGGCTGCGAGGAATTGTCTTCCTTCCGTCATTGCGACTCCACAATTCAGGGAGTCTGATGGTAGGCGCGCAGGTGCGATATCCAACTCAAGTTAAAGCTGCCATCAAATTGAACGAGTTGAAATCGATCGATGTGCGGTCGCTAAAACAGAAGAGGGTGCGGACAAGCCGCACCCTCTTCTCGCCTCCGATTTTCTCCCCGCCGAGCTGCACTCTCTCCGCGGCACTCTTCTCCGCCCGCATTTTTCTCCAAGGCATTTTCAAACCTCTGGGCCTCTCCAGATTCCCAAAGGTTCCCCGAACGGGTCCCGCAGCCAGCGATGAACGCGGGGACTCTACCACATGAACATGAGAAGATCGTGAGAAAGCCCGATATTTAATTGCGAATTGTCCGAATTTAGAACCTGTCGCCACATCATGCGGGCATGGACTGGCGATGCGGTTTGCGATATAGACGGCCCGCGGCGATAGTTACGCGCCGCACCGGCGGCATTGCGCCATCCGGCCCAGGCGGTTTGTGAGAGCCTCTTAAGGGAAGGTCCATGCCCGTTTATCTAAAATCGATTCGAAAAGTCTGCCGCTCAATCGCGATCTTGTCGGCCCTTTCCTTGAGTTGGACGGTGGCCTATTCCGCAAGCGGATCGCCGGTTGATTCGACGACCCAATCAGATCCTATCCTGTCGGCATCCCTGCCGTTGACGACTCATTCCGCGCCAGCGCCGACAGAATCAACTGAACTGTATCAGCCGTTTGATTTGTCCCCCACATCGGCATCCGCACTGGGCGCCCCAGCGCCGGTTCGGCTCGACTTTGATCGCCCGCTTTTTGCCGACGATTCCGACTCGGTCATCAATCAGATTCACCTTTCGCTCACCGGCCAGTTTCTGTGGGGTCCGGTAGCCGGGTACACACAAATTGCCGCGGGGGCCAAGAAGAAGACCACGAGTCACCAGCGGCCTCGTTTAAGCCAGCTTGGGATCGATCACGCCACGATCCCCGATCTGGAACTTGCCGCCACGTATGGCCCACACCAGTTTTTCGTGGGGGCCCAAATAATTCGCATGGACGATCGGGCAAAGCTTGATGGTACCATCGTTACCCACGGCCTTGGACTTGCCGTTAAAAGCAAGGTGAAGGACGACATTCAACTCGACTGGTATCGATTTGGATATCGCTATCCGATTCCCATGTTCGAAGCCGACAACGGCGTCGCGACTCTTACCATTACGCCGCAGATCAACGCCGCTTTCTGGGATTTTTACTATCGCATCACCAGCGCGAAACTCAGGACCACCCGCCGATTCTCAAAATTCACGGGCCAGCTCGGAGTCGATGTCGATTGGCGTCCCGAAGGTGGGCCGTTCTCGATCGGCGTCATGGGACTCGCTTCGCCGCCGCTGGACGCGTTTCCATTTATCGTGGAAGGCGAAGTGGTCGCGCGATATCGGCTGGTGGAATCGAAAGCCTACAGCCTGACCGGCTCGCTGGGTGTCGCTGCCGAGCGCATCGATTATCACGACACGCGGCTGCGGGCCAATCACATTCGCGCCGACTTCGGCCCGATGCTGATCGCAGGCGCACAACTCAGTTTCTAGATTCCCTTGGGAGGCCTCATGTTCCGACCGGATCGCCTCGTCACGTCCACATCTTTTAAGATCCGTTCGATACTCGTGCTCCTGATGTTGGCGGGGGGATGCGCGAAAAACTCGCATCAAGCTCCGGAGAGTTCAACCCACAGTGTCGCTTCGCGCAAACCTAATATCATTTTCATTCTGGCCGATGACCTGGGCTACGGGGATGTTGGCTGCTACGGGCAAAAGCGAATTAAGACGCCAAACATCGATCGCCTCGCCAGTCAGGGCGTGCGCTTCACGCAGTTTTATGCGGGCGACACCGTTTGCACGCCTTCGCGCTGCTGCCTGATGACCGGCCTGCACACCGGCCATTGCAATGAGCGCGGCAACGGCGACGAGAGCAACCCGATCAACCAGCCCACGATGCCGCAGATTCTCAAATCGGCCGGCTATGCGACGGCAGGAATGGGCAAGTGGGGCATCGGCGAGCCGGGCACCCCAAACGTGCCGACCAATCAGGGCTTCGATTATTTCTTTGGCTATCTCGACAACGTCCACGCCCACAACTATTACCCCTCGTTCCTCTGGCGAAATAACGAAAAGGTGAAGCTGGAAAATATTGTCCCCAATGAAAAGCCCAACGGCGGCGGCGTCTCCAGCAACAAGGCGCAGTACAGCAACGATCTGTTTACCAACGAAGCGCTGAACTTCATCGATCAGCACAAGGATCAGCCGTTTTTTCTCTATTTGCCATATACGATTCCGCATGCGAATGATGAAGCGGGGAAGCATGGCACCGAAGTCCCGAGCCTCGGCCAATATGCCAATGAGAATTGGCCCGATGTCGAAAAAGGCTTTGCCGCGATGGTCACCCGGCTCGACAGCTACGTCGGCCAGATCATGGCGAAGTTGAAGGCCGACGGCCTCGATGACAACACCATCGTCGTTTTCACCTCCGACAACGGCCCGCATAAAGAGGGCGGCCATGACCCCGCCTTCTTCGATGATTGGGGCCCCTTACGTGGGTTCAAGCGCGATATGTTCGAAGGCGGCATCCGCGAACCGATGATCGTCCGTTGGCCGGGCCACACCCATCCGCACACCACTTGCGACTACATCGGCGGCTTCCAGGATTTCCTGCCGACCTTCGCGCAGGTAGCCGGCGCGCCGCAACCCAAGCGCACCGACGGCCTGGTCTTCATCCCCGCAATCGAAGGCGACCTTCGCCACCAGCCGCGGCATGCATATTTGTATTGGGAATTCTACGAACGCCAGACATCACAAGCCGTCCGCGCCGGCGACTGGAAGGCCATTCGCATCCCGATGCTCACTGGCCCCATCCAGCTCTACAACCTCCGCACCGATCTGCATGAGGATCACGACGTTGCCGCCCAACATCCCGACGAGGTCAACGCCCTGGAAGAAATGATGAACGAAGCTCACACGGCGCATCCGTCACCCGGGCAAAGGCGCAGGAGCTGATCGGGGTATGCACCGCGGATGCTTCCGTCCTGAAAGCCACCATCATGTATGGCTGGATGTCGCCCAAATTCGAATCCATGGGTTGCCTGGGCGCGATCCTCTTTTTCATCCTCATCGTGGGAGCAGCCTTCGGACTTCTATACATGGTCTGGACGGTCGCGCGGGATGGCGGTTCGTGAGACGGAGGACATGAGGCGCCCTCGCGCGACGGTCAATCATATTCAAATGACTCGCGTGCCAGCACCAGCGGTCGATTTTGACCGATATTCAGCAGCAACCCGGCCTCCATAAAGCTCGCTACAAGGCTGCTTCCACCATAGCTGACAAAAGGCAATGTGATTCCGGTAACGGGCATTAATCCGGTGCAGACCATCAGATTAATAAACGTTTGACACGCCATCGTGGCGACGACGCCGACGGCGACGAGCTTGCCGAAGGGCTCGCGCGTGGCGGCGGCGATTTCGGCGCCGGCGGCAAAGAGCACCATGTAGCTCACCAGCAGCACCATCGCGCCGAAGAAGCCGAACTGCTCGCCGATCAGGGCGAAGATCATGTCGTTCTGCGATTCGGGAACTGTCTGGCCGACGGGGATATTGCCAAATCCCTTTCCCGCAAATGACCCAGAGGCGAACGCCACCATCGCGCGATACGTCTGATAGGCTTTACGCTGGCGCTCATTTCGATTGTCGGCATCGAGCCAGGCATACACGCGCTCGCGCTGATACTTCTTCACCAGCACCGGCCCATGCTTGAGAATAGGAATGTTCTCGGATCCGCTGAACCAGGCGAGTGGCATCAGGAAAACCGCGGCAACGATGATCGTCACCAGATGTTTCACCCGCGCGCCCGCGACAAAAAGCATCGTCAGCAGCACCGGTGGAAAGATCATCGCCATGCCCAGATCCGGCTGCTTGAGGATCAGCACCAGCGGCACCAGCGCCAGCGCGAATGGTCCCGCGAGCCCTGCAAACGTTCTGTAGTTGGATCGATAGCGCAGGTACCGCCCGAGCACCAGCACAAACGCCAGTTTCATGATTTCCGCAGGTTCGATGCTCGCGCCGCCGAACTTGATCCAGGCATAGGCGCCATTCACGCTATGCACGCCCGGCACGTGCACCTTGGTGCCGATGACGGTGTAAATGATCAGCAGCAGGCTGATGACGTAGAGTCCCCATCCCCACCGGCCGATTACCTGGTAATTGACCGCCTGGAATAGCAGCATGCAGCCCAGACTGACGCCCAGAAAAATCCATTGACGATAGGCATCATGGTGACCCGTCGCGCGATCGGAGGCGGCGATGCTGATCAGGCCCATCGCCGCCAGCACCAGCACTGAGACCAGCACCGGCCAGTTGGTCGCGATGGCCAGTTGCTGCCAGATTCTGTTGAGGTTGAATTTCTTCATCTCATACAAACCAGTCGGCAGCGAGCCCGCGGCGCGCTTTGGGGGCAACGCATAAGACCCAAAGCGTTTCGCCCGATTTCACCTTGCCCTGGGCGGGCGGAACAAAAACAGTCAACACGCGCGAATCGGAATCGTCGGCCGGCGTGCAGCGCACAGCCCGCGAAAGCGGCGCTAAAGCGGAAATATGGCTGTCCACCACCAGCGTCTCCAGAGCGATTCCGTCTTTCCAAAGATTCAGAACGCGCTTCCATAAGATCATCGCCACAAAAAGCGTCAGAATGCCAATCCCTGCTGCCACGGCTGCACCGACGAGCCTTGGCCCAAGCGGATCGGCATGCTGAAGCGTCGTCCAATCTTCCGGATTCTCCGGATCCACGCAGATCGGCAGCACCGAGCCAACCGTGATGATCTCGCTCCATCCCGGCAACTGCTGCGGCCTGGTTTCGTATGGTTTCCCATGCCAATCGAATCTCAAGATGATCGGGGCATCGGAAGGCTGCTTCTTGCCGGGTACCGTCCATTCGTTGGCCTGAATGATCACCGCCTGAACCTTTACTCCCTGCGTGGTCAGGAATCGCTGATGATGCCACTCGGCCACCGCGAAGCCCACCAGCACCACCGCAATCAGAATCAATATCGCGCCGGTGAGCCACGCGAAGCGCACGCCCGGCTCCATTCCCGCGCGCCATCGCACGCGCGATGTCATCGCGCGCGGCGCGGCAGGAGGCACGGTTGTTGAAGGCGGCGCATCTTCCATAGCTCTTTTGGCCCAGTCCCGATTCAATTCGCTCGCAGCAACGCCTTTCTAATCCATGCGTAGGCAATGGGGAAGCGTTGTCAGGTAAAACGCTGGACGCGGCAGCCGGTTCGGGAAACAATTCGTCAACATATTGCCGTTCAAAGTGGAAGGAACAACCAACATGAAGCGCGCAACCTGGAAAGCCATTACTCTCGCAGCCATCACGGCAACAAGCCTGCCCTTGTGGAATTGCGCCCGCGCCATGGCGCACGATGACCCGGCGGAACATGCCGGCGTGATCAATCCGCACGGCTCCGAAGCCGCGATGGAACATGCGGCCAAACAAATGGCCGATGCGGCGCAGAATTTCTGGAAATCGCTCACGCCCGAGCTTCAAGCCAAGGCCGGCTTCGCCTTTGAAGATCAGGAGCGCTACAACTGGCACTTCATCCCGCGCACGCGCAAGGGCATCACCTGGAACGATATGGATTCGACGCAACGCGCCCTCGCCCATGCATTCCTCGCCAGCGGGCTCTCGCAGCGCGGCTACATGCAGGCCGAGACCATCATGAGCCTCGACCAGGTCCTCAAGGAAATGGAAAACGGCCGTGGCCCGCGCCGCGATCCGGGCAACTATGCCTTCAGCATCTTTGGTACGCCCGGCCCCGATACGACATGGGGCTGGCGCGTCGAGGGACATCATCTTTCGCTCAACTTCACCATCGCCCATGGCAAGGCGGCCGTCGCCGGGCCGGTCTTCTTTGGCTCCAATCCGGCCGAGGTGAAGCAGGGGCCGCGCAAGGGATTGTTCGTGCTCGATACCGAAGAAACCCTTGGCCGCGCGATCATCAAAAGCTTCGATGAAGCCCAGCGCAAGCAGGCGATCATCGAGGTGAAAGCCCCCAGCGAAATCATCACCGGCAACTCGCGCAAGGCTAACCCCGGCCCACCGGTGGGCGTTGCCGTTGCGGACATGAAGCCCGATCAGAAGAAACTGCTGATGGATCTTGTTGAGCATTATGCTTATCGCCTGCGACCGGAACTGGCCGAGAGCGATCTTCAACGCATCGAGAAGGCCGGCTGGGAAAAGATTAAATTCGCCTGGGCCGGCGGCATCGAGCCGGGCGAGGGCCATTACTATCGCATCCACGGCCCCACGTTCCTGATCGAGTTCGACGACACCCAGGACCACGCCAATCACATTCACACCGTCTGGCGCGACTCCGCCAACGACTTCGGCGAAGACATCCTTCGCGAACACTACGACGCCCACCAACCGGGTGATGGCCATGGGCACGCTGCTGCTCCAGGACAATGAGCGCGTGCATGTGAAGGTGCATGTCGCGCAATGTCCCAAAATGACGCGCGCGGCGAGAAAGCCGGGGACACTGGACGCATCTGAATGGCATAACTGGTCGTGGCAGATCATTTTATGAATGCGGTTCCTCGCCGCATGCGTGTGACATGGTGTGACATTCGGGACATCTGGTGACTTTCGACGTTCCGCAGATGGGGGGCGTCGCTCCTGCGACGCCGCGAAGGGTAAAAAGCACCCGACGAGCCGGGCGGCTGAGGTGGATATTTGGACGGCGCGCGGCGCGCGACACCTGTGCGCCGCGCGCGATGATTAGGCAGCTCAGCAATCGCAACCAACTGTCTTTGCAAGACTTGCGTTTCTTTGTTGCGCGCGGCGCGCGAGGCTCGCGCGACACCAGCGCCGCGCAACGATTGTCAAACGATTTTTCATATTTACTAGTATCCATTTGTTTTTCCCGCACCCTGATCGCCATCGATATCTTCCATCGCAAGCAGCAATCTCATAAACCATACAATTACCAAACTTTGATACCGCCCAATTATTCTTCTATTTCCGAGTTTTTCCGGCAGTCCCTTGATTTGCGCAAAGCTTGGCCGCTGCAATGGTTCAGCACCATCTGCCAAACCAGCCCCCTTTTCGACCCAAAATCCACGGCTTTTGACACGACCGGGGGCGGCAAACTGATGCAGCCCAAAACTCTTTCTTGAAAGCGCTTCGGCGCAACGTTACCTTTGTCGGCTCCGACTTTGATCCTCGCGGGCGTTTGCGGGACAAGATCCAGGAGATTAGGCAACGCGATTAGAACGCCGGCCGCGCCGGCGGAGGGGGTTCCCATGCGAAATCGGAAAATGCCGATATGGGCGGCTCGCGCCGCGTTCATTCTTCCATTTGCTCTTGCCTCTTGGGCATCGGCACAGTCCTACACCATCACCGATCTGGGCACCTTCGGTGGAACATACAGCCAGGCCTTCGGCATCAACTCAGCCGGTCAGGTGACGGGAGTGGCCTATACCAGCCAAAACTATGACCATGCCTTTATCTACACCAACGGCGCAATGCAGGACTTAGGATCGATCAGCGGAACCGGCGGGCAGTTAAATGGGTTATCCAGCGCGGGGTACGCCATCAACAATGCCGGGCAGGTCACCGGCTTCTCCATGACTTGGGGCTCCCTAGATCGACACGCCATTCTTTATTCCAACGGCGTCATGCAAGACTTGGGGACGTTGGGAGGTGGTTACTTCAGCTTCGGTGAGGCTATTAACGACGCGGGCCAGGTGACGGGGTACTCACTAACCGGTGGGGAAGCTGCTTACCGCGCCTTTCTCTATACCAATGGAGCCATGCAGGATATCGGCACACTCGGTGGGCACGATAGTTTCGGGCATGGCATCAATGCGGCCGGACAAGTGACCGGTATGGCCTCTACCAGCGGTAACCGTGACGACGCCTTTATTTACACGAATGGCGTGATGCAGGACCTGGGAACGCTCGGCGGTCTCGTTAGCAGTGGCAACAGTATCAACGCCATCGGACAAGTGACCGGCTATTCCGACACGAGTGCCGGCGCCGGCCACGCGTTTCTTTACGCGAATGGCACTATGCAAGATCTTGGCACACTCGGTGGGACCGCCAGCGAGGGCATGGGCATCAACAGCGCCGGACAAGTTACAGGCGACTTCACTGCCGCGGACGGTAGCACGCGCGCATTTATCTTCGCCAACGGCTCGATGCAGGACCTCAATTCTCTTCTGACCGACCCCAACTCCGGCTGGGTGCTCGAATATGGACGGGCCATCAATGACGCCGGACAAATTACGGGATACGGAACCATCGATGGGCAGACGCACGCCTTTCTGCTGACGCCTACGCCCGAGCCGGGGGCATGTGCTATCGCGCTCGTCGCAGCGCTGGGGCTGCTGCGCCGACGGCCTTGCTGCAGGACCCATCTTTGGCGGTGGATGCCGCCGGGAACATCGGCATCGGCTGCACGAGAACCTCGGCCAATGAGTTCCCGTCCGCATATGTCATGATGCATGCCGCCATTGATCCGGCCGGCGCGATGCGCCCGCCGGTGAAAGCGGTCGCGGGGACGACCTATTTCCGGTTCACCAAATTCAAATCTCTTCCCTGGGGAAACTATTCGACGACCTGCGTCGATCCGTCCGATCCAAGGCGCATTTGGACCTACCAGGAGTATGCGAACAGCGCTAATGATGGGGAGTGGTGCACGGCGTGGGCGAACTTTGAATTCGATCCGAAGCAGGAAGGGGCGGGTCACTGAACTTGCGTTGAGGGGACAGGGATGAGACCGCGCTCTGCAACACGTGCTTCGCGATGGACAATTACTTTTGGGCGGCGATTTTTTCGGCTTCAGCGCCGTATTGCATTCCTGTCATCCCATCACGGCACAAGAAAATAACGCCCTGGCGTGCGGGATTTCGGCCACCGCTCTCAAACACGACGGGGGTTGCGGGCAAATCTCTCGGAGCCGGCTTGCGATAAACGTATTTGCCTCGCTCTGGGGGACAAATCAAATCCGAGGCCTTCAATGGCCGGTCGCTCGATGAAAGATCGGCCAGGGATTCCGGCCACGCATCATGATGGGCGTCGAGGTATGCCATCAGCGCTTCGCGGATGTGGTGCAGGTTAGACCTCGATCGCGCCATGCGAGCTTCGTTTCGCACGTCGCTTATCGCTGATTCTGCGATAAAAGCGACCGGCACTCCGAGCAGGATCAGTGCGAGGATGACAGCGACAGTAAATTTTCTACGCGTGGACATAAGCCCATTCTTTTACTGGAATTGCTATACCTATTGCATCATCCTAAAGAGCAACTCGAGGCTCAGTTGCGCCAGCTCATGAGCTCATTATACGAGCCCTCACTTTAGCCGCCCGGCTTGTCGGGCGCTTCTTCCGATCGCAAATGCAGGAGAACGCGCACCGCAAGCGGTAGCGGCTAAACGGCAGAGGGCGCTGGTGCGCCGCGGCGCTACGGCTATTTGTGCTGTAGCAAAGGGTTAGGTTTTTGCAGCGCATGCGACATCGTTTCCACCTTGCGTCGCTTCCCATCGGCTCTTACCATCGCCCGCTCAAAGCCGGGGCCGGCTACAACTGTGAGACCAGGCCCGCGGCGATTCTCTAATCCCAGAAGGGATAATCGTTATGGCGATGCGTATTCTTGTCGCGGACAAGCTGGCCGCTGAGGGTCTGGATTTCCTCAAGCAATCGGGAATGCAGTTCGACGAAAAAGTCGGGCTGAAGGAAGACGAGTTGGCGGCCGCCGCCGGGGCTTATGACGCGATGGTCGTTCGCTCGGGCGCAAAAGTCACCGCGAAAGTGCTGGAAAAGCCGGGGAATCTGAAGGTGATTGCCCGGGCCGGCGTGGGCGTCGATAACATCGATCTGCCCGCATCGACCGCCAAGGGCATTCTCGTTCTCAACACGGCGGAGGCTTCGACGCTTTCGACAGCCGAGCATGCGCTGGCGTTGATGATGAGCCTTGCGCGAAAGATTCCGCAGGCGGATGCCCACGTAAAGAGCAAACCTGCAAAATGGAACAAAACCTATTACCAGGGCACGCAATTGGCCGGCAAGACGCTGGGCGTGGTGGGGCTGGGGCGCATCGGGCGCACGTTCGCGAGTCGCGCAATCGCGATGGAGATGAACGTGCTGGGCTTCGATCCTTTCTATACCCAGCCGACGGCGCTGGATGGAAAGGTGAAGCTGATTCGCGATTTCGATGAATTTCTCGCGCAGCTCGATGTCATTACCTTCCACGTGCCCGGCGGCGAGGGCACCAAGCATCTGCTCAACAAGGAACGCCTGAACGGCAAGTGCCGGCCGAATCTGCTGGTCATCAATGACGCCCGCGGCGAAGTGGTCGATGAAATCGCGCTGGCCGAGGCACTGAAGAACAAGAAGATCGCCGGGGCGGCGCTGGATGTGTTCGCGAAGGAGCCGATCGCTCCGGATCATCCGCTGCTGGGGCTGGAAAATGTGGTGCTGACGCCGCATTTGGGCGCGAGCACCGATGAGGCACAGACGGCTGTCAGCGTCGAGGCCTGCAAGTCGATCGTGGCCTATCTGAAGAACGGCGAAATCCGCGGCGCGGTAAACGCCGGCAAGATCAAGCTGGATCTGCCGCCGGATGAAGCGCCGTTTGCAGATCTGGCGCGACGGATCGGCGCGCTGCTCGCGGGCCTGAGCGAAGGCGGCTACAAGTCGATCACGCTTCGCGCCAGTGGACAGCGGGCGCCGAAGTTGATGGAGACTTTACTGCGACTGGCAACGGTGGAGTTGCTCAAGCCGCACCTCGCGCCGCCGGTGAATGTGATTAATGTCGAGCATCTGGCGCGGAGCCGAGGCATCGAGCTGAATCAGGTTCACGAGCAATCGCCGCCGCAAGGACTCGTGGGCGATATCGTCGGCGTGCGAGCCGAGGGACAAAACGGTGAATCGCATCGCATCCTCGGTACGGTTTACGCGGATGGCTTGCCGCGCGTGCTGCGCATCGACGATTTCGCGATGGACATGGTCCCGGAAGGGCACATGGTGCTGATCATCAATAAGGATCAGCCCGGCGTCATCGGAGCCGTGGGCACGACCTTCGGCGAAGCGTCGGTGAACATCGCCGACATGGTCATCAGCCGGCATACGTCCACGGCGCTGATGGTTGTGAAAGCGGATAGCACGCCGACGGATGGATTGATGGAGAAGCTGAGGAGCCGGCCGAATATCGTGCGGGTTAAAGCAGTCGAACTGCCGCCGCGCGGAGCGTAAGAAACAGAATGAGTGTTTCCGTTTAGCCGCTACCGCTTGCGGTGCGCGTTTTCGGTTGGGCAATACGCGCCGCTTTCAGCACAACGTCGTTCGTGCGGGCAAAGCTGCTCGACGCGCTCCGCAGGCGGAGCGGCTAAAGTAAGCAAAGCGCCGCGTTGCGGCGTCATTGATCGTAAACACTTATCAACTACATGAGGATAGCGGCGCTCAAAGCGCCGCTACCCTCTTTTCTTTGCGCCGTTTCGTCGCATCGGCGATTTTTCTGTGCCGCTCCACTTCCAAGCGGCCCGAAGCGCGGTATCATATTTTTTGCGCGGGCACAGCGCGGGTCGGGCAAAGTCAGCGGGATCAGGGCGCGTTTCGATCTGAGAGATCGCATTCTCAATTCATGGAGGAATTCAATGGGCGATCTACCACACCCGTTGGATCAGCAGAAAATCTCCGAGCTGCTGGAGATGCTCTGTCGCGAGGGCGTCGATGTTCTCGCGCCCGGCGGGATCACCCGTCTTCGTCAAACCCTTGAAGAACAACGCGTCGCTCAGCGCGAGCTCACTCAAACGCGCCAGCAGCTTCAGGACATGCAGGCCGCATCCCGCGCGGCAGACCTGGACCTGCGCGAACTTCAGCAGAAACACGACGCACTTTTCTTCCGCAACACCGACGCGATTTTTTCAATCGATCCGGATGGGCGATTCATCAGCGCCAATCCCGCCTGCGCGGAAATGAGCGGCTACTCGCTGGAAGAATTCCTGGCCATGTCATTCCAGGACATTGTCGCGCCGGATCAACTCCAGCACACGATGTGGAACTTCCAGCGATGCCTCCAGGATATTTTTGAGCGGCTGGAGACAGCGATCATCCGCAAGGACGGCCAGCGCGTCGAAATGCTCGTGCATGGCGGGCCGATCTGGCGCGACGATCGGCTCGTGGCCTTGCACTGCGCGGCCAAGGATGTCACCGAATGGAAACAGGCCGAGGCCAACCTGCTCAAAAGCGAAGAGCGCTGCAAGCTGGCGATGGACGCCACGCAGGATGGCATCTGGGACTGGGACATTCGAACCAACCAGCTTTTCTGGTCGCGGCAATTGTTCCGCATCCTGGGATACATTCCCGGCGAAATTCAGTCGAGCATCGAAACGTTCAATCGAGTTCTCCACCCCGACGATGTGCAGGGCACCTGGGACAAGGTCAATCGGCATCTGAGCGGGCAGGCGCCGGTGTATGAAACGGAATTTCGTCTGCGCCGAAAAGACGGCAGCTATTGCTGGGTGCTTTCGCGCGGGCGCGCCGTGCGCGACGACCAGGGGCAGGCGGTTCGGATGGTCGGATCGCATGCGGATATCACAGAGCGCAAGCGCCATGCCGAGGAGCGCGATCATCTGCTGGCGCGCGAGCAGGAAGCGCGCCGGCAGCTAGAGGAAGCGCATCGGGCTAAAGACCGATTCCTTGCGGTGCTTTCGCATGAGTTGCGGACACCGCTGACACCGGTGCTGACCTGCGTGCAGATGATGGAGCGCGAGCCGGATATTTCGCCGACGCTAAATGAGCTGGTTCAGATGGTTCGGCGGAATGTCGAGCTGGAAGCGCGACTGATCGACGATCTGCTCGATCTGACGCGGATCAGTCGCGGGAAACTGGAACTGTTTTTTGCGCCGACCGATGTGCATGCGAAGATTCGGCAGGTCATCGATATCTGCCAGAGCGATATTCGTTCCGAGCAACTGACGCTGAAGCTGGAGCTGGACGCGGCTAAGAGCCATGTGCGTGCCGATGCGGCAAGACTCCAGCAGGTGCTCTGGAATCTGCTGAAAAACGCGGTGAAATTTACGCCTCAGGGCGGAACGATCGGGATCCGCACGTATGACGTCGATAACCGCATCGTCGTCGAAGTATGGGACACGGGAATCGGAATCGATGGCGAACTGCTGCCGCTCATCTTCGATGCATTCGAGCAGGGCGGGAAGCAGGTCACGCGAAAGCATGGCGGCCTTGGGCTGGGGCTGACGGTGAGCCGATGGCTGGTGGAAGCACATGGTGGGACGATCGAGGCGCGCAGTGAGGGGCACGGAAAGGGCAGTACCTTCACCATTTCGCTTCCGCTGTCGGCAACGCCTGAGCCGAAGAAGACATCGCTGCCGCGCCGGAGTCCGAGTGGAGCCGGAAAAGGTCGGCGACTGCTGCTGGTGGAAGACAACGTCGACACGATTCGCGCGATGACGCGCCTGCTGACGCTGGATGGGTATTCAGTTCAGACTGCGGATACCGTTTCATCAGCGCTTCGCGCGGCCGATGGGGAGAATTTCGATTTGTTGATCTGCGACATCGGATTGCCCGATGGATCAGGCCTGGATCTGATGCGGCAAATTATGTCACGCAAGCCGATCAAGGCGATCGCGCTGAGCGGCTACGGCATGGAAGAAGATGTCAACCGCAGCAAGGAAGCCGGGTTCCTCGAACATCTGACCAAGCCGGTCAACCTTCAGCGGCTCGAGGAAACCATTTCGCGAATTATTGATAGCCAGACGATCGCCAATCTCACATAATTCCGGACATTTCTGATTGGTCGGCGCTGTTTAAACAATTGGGCCAGAATGGAGGCTCGCATGCTGCGCGCGCTCTGTGTCACCGCTTTTCTAGCGTTGGTTTTAAGCTGGCGGGTTGCGGTGCGCGCGGAGACGACAGCGATCAATCTCAATGACGCAATCGTTGTGAGCGTGGATCAATCACCGAAGCCAGAGCCGAAGGCGACGCAGATGCTGCTGGAGGAAGTGGAAAAACGCTCGCAGATTCGCTGGCGGCATGAGCATACCTGGCCAACGGATGGGAAGACGATCATTGCAGTTGGAACGACTGGTGAGCTTAAAGGCCTAGCGGCTGATCGCTGGCACGCTCCGGAAAAAATGCCGGGTGCGGAGGGATATGATCTCCGGGTGGATCACCAATTCGGCTCGACGATCGTTTGGGTCATTGGTAGCGATCCGCGCGGTGTTCTATATGGCGTCGGAAAACTGCTGCGATCCATGTCGATGCGCCGGCAGGAAATCACGCTACCGGATGGATTCTCGTCTGCTTCTGCGCCATTCAAGCGTCTGCGCGGGCATCAGCTTGGCTATCGCCCGAAAACCAATTCGTACGATGGGTGGACCGTCGCGCTGTGGGAACAATACCTTCGCGATCTGTCGGTGTTTGGCTGCAACACGATCGAGCTGATTCCGCCGAGGTCGGATGATGCGGCGGATAGCCCGATGTTTCCGCTGCCGCAAATGCAGATGATGCGGGAGATGTCGCGGCTGGCGGATGAATATGGCATGGATGTCTGGATCTGGTGCCCGGCGATGGATCGGGATTATGCCGATCCGAATACGGTCGAGCATGCGATTGCTGAATGGGGAGAGGTGTTCAAGAATCTGCCGAGGATTGATGCCGTCTTTGTTCCCGGCGGAGATCCAGGCCACACGCGGCCGGCCGTTCTCTTCAATCTATTGGAGAAACAGACGGAGAATCTGCATCGATATCACCCGTCGGCGAAGATGTGGATGTCGCCGCAGAGTTTTACGCAGGAATGGTTCGAGGAATTCCGCAAATTGCTCGAACCTCCGCCAGCGTGGTTGTCAGGCATCGTCTATGGACCGGAAACCCGGATGTCGCTGCATGATTTTCGCAAGCTCATTCCGACTTCGCTACCTATTCGTCATTACCCCGACATCACGCACAGCCTGCGATGCGAGTATCCGGTTCCCGATTGGGACCTTGCTTTTGCGATGACCGAGGCGCGCGAGCCCATCAATCCGCGGCCAGTGGGTATGGCAAATATTTTCCATGTGACTTCGCCAGACGACATCGGCTTCATCACCTATTCCGAAGGCTGCAACGATGATGTGAACAAGGCGGTATGGAGCGCGCTGGGGTGGAATCCTGATGCTGATGTGACGCAGATTTTGCGGGAATACAGCCGGTATTTTATTTCGCCGGATGTGGAGGATTCGTTTGCGCAAGGGTTGCTGTCGTTGGAACGAAATTGGCGGGGGCCCGCGATCAGCAATGAAGGGATTGCGCAGACGCTCAATCAATTCCTGGCAATGCAGCGCCATGCGACGCCGGCGATGAAATTGAACTGGCGGTTTCAGCAAGCGCTCTATCGCGCCAATTATGATGTGTACGTGCACGATCGGCTGGTGTACGAAACGTCACTCGAACGCCAGGCCGTGTCAGAGCTTCAGCGTGCGCCGGTCGAGGGATCATTGGTTGCGATGGATCGCGCCAAAGCAATTCTCGATCGAGCAGTGACGCAAGCAGTTTCCCAGGAGGCGCGATCGCGGACTTTTGAGATGGCCGAGGCTCTGTTTCAGTCCATTCGAATGCAGCTTAGTGTGCAGCGATACTTTGCGATTGCGGTCGGCCGCGGAGCGAATCTCGATGAGATTGATGTGCCGTTGAACGATCGGCTATGGCTGGAATCGGAATTCGCGACAATCGGCGCTTCGAAAAGCGAAGCCGCGCGCTTAGAAAAGATCGATCAATTGCTCAATCGCGCCAACCCAGGCCCCGGTGGGTTTTATGATGAGCTGGGAAATCCCGCGAACCGGCCGCAATTGGTGATAGGCGCCGGCTGGAAGGATGATCCCGGCTACTACAAGACCGTCGCGACTGGTTTTGGCAGCCGAACCAGTGGCGGCCAGCCGCTCCCGCGAGCGCGGTGGCACGGCGCCGAAGCGCTCTATGATGCACCGGTGCGAATGCACTATGACCGTCTCGATCCGCATGCGCGATATCATTTGCGCATCTCATTCGACTCCGGCGATGCGACGCGCGTTAGCCTGAAGATCAATGGCGGTGACGTGTTTCGCGCGCATCGCACTTCGCGCGACATGGCTGAGTATGAAATTCCGCCGGAAGATACTGCTAAGGGTACTCTCGATCTGGCCTGGTATGGCCCACCTGGATTGGGCGGAAATGGCCGGACGTTTCAAATTGACGAAGTCTGGTTGATGCGAAATTAAACATTGAACCACGGAATTCCAATGAGTAATGAAGCCGACTCGCAACCCCCTCGCTTAACCCATGGCCAGCTCCTTGAACTCAAGCGCTGGAATACGCCAACGATCTACAACGGCTGGGAACAGATCACCCGGCGCGATCGCACGCGCGATGGTTTTAATCTGGAAGAGACGCGCGACTTCATGCCGCAGATGGGCGTGATGGTCGGCTACGCGGTGACGCTCCAATTCGAGCCGAGCAACGCGAGCCATCCGAAAAGTCTGCCGTCGGCCTGGAGCGATTATCGAAAGTACGTCTGCTCGCAGCCGGGCCCGAAAATTGTGGTGGTGCAGGACCTGGATAAGCCGCACACGATTGGCTCATTCTGGGGTGAAGTGAATGCCAACACGCACCGTGCGCTGGGATGCGTCGGCACCATCACCGATGGCGCGATTCGCGATGTGGATGAGATGACCAACGCCGGCTTCAAAGCGTTGGCGCGCCGGCTGTGCGTGGGTCATGCGCATAGCTGTCCGGTGAAATGGGGATGCGAGGTTGAAGTCTTCGGCCAGAAGATCCAGCCCGGCCAGCTCATTCATGCCGACAAGCATGGGTTCCTGGCGATGACGCGCGAAGAAGAGGCGGAAATTCTCGACGCCGCACGATTCATGGACAGCAATGAATGCTCGACGGTGATCTGTGCCGCGCGCGATTGCGCCGGACGAAGTGGTGAGGAGTTGCTTCGCCAGATGGACCAAGCCGGAGCGGCATTCCGCGCCGCGGCGCGCAAGCGATTTAAGAAAGAGGGGGAGTGGTAGAGGATAGTGCGGCGTTCGACATAGGTATTTCCCTCCCTCGGTACTCCGGGGGAGGGTAGGGTGGGGGTTTAGAGTTTAACTTCACTCGGAAAACTCACCCCCTCCACAACCCTCCCCCGAAGTACCGAGGGAGGGAGAAGAGAGAGCGCGGCGCTAATCTCGCAAGCCCGCCTGCTCCGGTACTGGGGCGCGCTCCTTCAGCAGATGCTGCGCAAAAAATTCGTACATTCGCTTCCGACCATAAGGCGTCCCCAACACCCCATGCCCATGCCCCGGCATGATCAGCAGATCAAAATCCTTGTTGTCTTTGATGAGTCCATTGACAACCTGCATCGTTGAAGCCGGGTCGACGTTTTCATCATCTTCACCAGCCATTAGCAACAGGGGGCCGCGAAGATTGCCAACATGTGTGACGTTCGACTGCTGGGCATACTCCGGCCCGACCGGGTATCCCATCCACTGTTCATTCCACCAGATCTTGTCCATGCGGTTATCGTGACAGCCGCTGTCGGCGACGCCGCAGGTATAGAAATCGGGATGATTCAGCAGGCCAGCCAGGGCGTTTTGCCCGCCTGCGGAGGTCCCGTAAATTCCAACGCGCGTCAGGTCCATCTGCGGATATTTGGCGGCTGCCGCCTTAATCCAGAGGATGCGGTCGGGAAACCCGCCATCGCCGACGTTCTTCCAGCAGACGTCGTGAAATTTCTTGGAGCGGTTGGAGGTCCCCATGCCATCGATCTGCACCACGATGTAGCCCATATCGGCCAAAGTCTGATCTGCCGGAGGGGATCGGAAGGACTTGGGCACATACGAATCCTGCGGCCCGGCATAGATATTTTCGATGATCGGATATTTCTTCGCCGGATCGAAATTCGTCGGCCGGACGATGATGCCATAGATATCGGTCTCCCCGTCGCGCCCTTTTGCCACGAACGGCTCAGGAAGCCGGTGATAAGCGGCTAGCACTTCACTGCAATCAGCGCTCTCCAGTTTCGTAATCAGATGTCCATCTTCCGCGCTGCGCAGCGTCATGACCGGCGCGCTGTCCACACGCGAGAAGGTATCGATGAAAAACATCCGATCGGGCGAAAACTGAACCGAATGATTGCCATCGCCCTCGGTGAGAACCTTCAGTCCCGTTCCATCATAATTCGCCCGGCAATAATGCATGAAATACGGATCCTGCCCCGGCACGATGCCGCTGGCATGGAACCAGACGACCCGCTTTTCATGATCGACCCGATCGACGCCGCGCACGACCCAGTCGCCTTGCGTGATGGCATTGATTACTTCACCTGTCCGCGAATCGTAGAGATAGAGGTGATTCCATCCGCTGCGCTCCGACATCCAGATGATCTCGTGAGCCGCATCGTCAAAATCGACAAACATTTTGCCGGAGTAATCAATAAACGTATAGCTGTGCTCATCGACAATCGGACGCGCATTTCCGGTATCGCTATCTACTGAAATAATCCGCATCACCTGATGCCCGCGTTGGTTGAACAGCAGCGTGAATTGGCTCGAGTCCGCCAGCCAGCGAATATCAGAAATCTCCCATGGGTTGGACATCAAATCCGGCGCAATGGGAATCTGCTCGCGTTTCTCCACATCAAACAGATGCGGAAAATGCACCGGAATCGGATCGCCTGCCTTTAGATACGGATAAGAATGCAGCGCCGGCTGCAGCGCGTTGGGCGGAGAAGACTGCACGTAATAGACCGTTCGCCCCGGCACGCTATTGGTCCGCATCGCAACCAGATGCTTCGAATCCGGCGACCAATACACCTCCGGCAAAGTCGCCGGCGCCTCGGGGCGAGTGTAGTTCATCCCGACCGCGCGATCGCGATAGACGTCGCGATGATACGAATCCTTCTCCGAGCCATCGGTCGAAAGCGGCTGCTCTTCGTGAGTCTGGCGATTGCGAAGGTAAAGATTGTTGTCGCGAACGAAGGCTTCCCATTTGCCATCAGGGGATGGGATCGATGTGCGCGATTCGCGCGAAACGGCTCGTCCGCCACCCCCTCGCCGGCGCCCGAAAGCGGGGCGAGTGTTCGCTTCCGGCGGGCGCTGGGCGCTCTTGTCTTCGATCACTGTGTAATTGGCAAGATTGAGTTTCCACGCATCGGACGTACCAAAGAGCAGGACGGAATGATCATCCGGAAAGGAAATGACGTCGATCGGCAGCTTGTCGGCTGATACTTCGTGCCCCAGCATTTTGGAAAGGGCCGTTGCCGCACGGGCATGATCGAAAGCAGGATGGCGTGTTTGTTTCTCGGCATCAACCAGGATGAATTCCTTTGCTCCGCCAGGCAGATCGTTGCGATACCAGAAGCGAGAACTGCCTGACAACCAGTTTGGATTAATATGGTCGCGATACACGCGGGGCGGAGCCGCCAGCGCGCAGCATTCGATAAATAAGACGACAATACAGGCGCACGTCGCGATACGAAAATGACGCAAAGCGCCTGGGCTGCGCGGCGAGGGCTTTTGTCTCCCTCCCCCGGTACGCCGGGGGAGGGCTGGGGAGGGGGTGGATTTATCGCGCGATGACCGAAGGCCTGTCCTGAGCTTGTCGAACGGACCCCCACTCTGCCCCTCCCCCGGAGTACCGGGAGAGGGGATAAACCACTTGCGGATTGTGTCACTCATCCAGGCGCTTGGGAGATTCATTGCTGCTCCTTCGCCTTGTCCGCCTGGGTGGCAGGCGCACCGGTCAGTTCATCATAAAAGCGCCAGTTGGGTGTGTAATCCGGCGTCAGTTGCTCGTGGGTCAGGCTCGCACGAATCATCGCGACGGGAATTGCATTCTCCCGCAAGACCGCATCGTTAAATTGTCGATCCGTCATCTTGCCGGTCTTCACGACCTCTTCGCGCAAGGCGCGAAGCTGCAGCGCGCCGAGCATGTAGGCGGCTTGATAGAGCGGCCCATAATCCCCGGCGATTGATCGTCGCACCTCCGCGGTCGCATTGCGCCGCTCGTGCCCTACGCGATCCACCAGCATCTGCACCGCCTCGTCCGGCGTCATCTGCCCGAGATGGAATTTGAGCGAGAAAATAATCCGAGCGCAGCGATGTGCCCGCCAGAAGAGCATGCCGACCCGCTCTTCAGGCGTGCGCGGAAAATTGAGTTCCCAGAAGCGCGTTTCCCAATAGAGCGCCCAGCCCTCAACCAGAAACGGCGTGCGGAACGTCCGCCGATAGGGCTTGTAGCGCTGCGCCATGAATATCTGCAGATGATGCCCCGGAATCAGCTCATGCAGCACGGTCGCCCGACAAAAGGGAATGTTATTCCCGCGCATCGACATCAGCTTGTCGGCGGTGCTCATCGTGTCGGTCGGAAATGAGACTCGAACCTCTTCTCCGCCGGTGAAATAGGGCGTCACCTTCTGCGATTCAACCGGCATCATCTCCATCCGCCAGGTCTCTTTGCACAGCGGCGGAATGGTGACCAGGTCGCGGTCTTCGACGAATTTGATCGCTTCCTCGCCAAGCTGCTTAATCAACTGCGGCTGCTGGCCGGGCTGCACGTGCATCGCATCCACTTTTTCCAATGCCTTGTGCCAATCGTCGCCGCAGCCCAGGTCGCGCGCGGCTCGCTTCATTTCCACTTCGCACCACGCGAACTCGTGGTTGGCGATGTCGATCAGCTCTTCAGGCGTATAAGGAATCATCTCCGCCTTGAGCGCATCCAGCAGCGCTTCTCGGCCGATCGGGTCACCCACCAGCGGCTCATCTTCGCCACTTTTGGCGCCTTCCAGCTCGTTGCGGAGATACTTGGCGTAATCGCTCAGCGCCGCATCGACTTTTGGATAGGGCTCACGCGCCCACCAGGTGAATTCCGGATTGAAGTCGTCGTAGAAGGAATACCACCGCTTCAGCACAAAACGAAGCCGATCCGTCAGAGTCGCGGCCCGGCGGGCCAGCACCTTGATGTTGCCGGTCTTGGAACCCGCGGCGCCTTTCTGCTGCTTTTGGGCATCCTTGATCTGCGTGAGAAGATTCGAAAGGGTCTTGGCCGCCTCCTCAGGATTGATCGGCTGCATCGCCTGGCGCGATTCCTCGAGTGCCGCGATGGTGCCTTCAAACGGCACCATCTTGCCGATTTCCTGCACCTGCTTCTGCTCGTGATCCAGCTCCTGCAAATCGAAACTGAGCTTGTATTTCAAAAGCAGGTAATCGACCTTGCCATCCTGGTCGAGGCGATCGAAGGGGATCTTGCCGAGCTTCTCCAGTTCCTGCTGCTGGAACTGTCGGACGTGAGTAAAGCGTGCCTCCGAATCCGGCACGTCATAGAATCGCTCCAGCGCGCCCTCATCGGCCAGGTGCCGTTCGATGACGTTCCGCATGACGATCGGCGGATCGTCCGCTCGCGTAACGCCAGCGCTCAATGCTGAAAGCAGGAGCACCCCACACCCAACCCACGTCAGTTTTTCTCGCATGGCTGCCTCGTGAAGGAAAGGAGACGTTCTCTCCGTCAAACAGCGCAACGGATTTGAATTTTGTTACAGCACGTTTTGCACGACGTAGCGCCAAGATCGCCAAGGAAGCCAAGAGCGCCAAGAAAATCTTTGTATTCTCTTCTTGGCGCTCTTGGCTTCCTTGGCGTACTTGGCGCGATCCGCGCGTCGCTGCCTAGTGGATGAACCGCATGTCCCCGAAATCTGGAACCACATTCACATTCGTCCCCGGCATTCGATACCCCGCCGGCCAGTAGACGAAAAAGGCTTTGCCGAGCATGAACTGGTCGGGCACTCGGCCGGATTCGACGTTGATCCCTTCCTGCGGCTCGACGACGCCGCGATCCCAGTACCGGGCATCGCCGCTGATGAAGGAATTGTCGCCCAGCACGAAATATTCGCCCTGGTGAAGATGCACCGGCTTTTCGGGACCGGCCCAGAAGACGTAGCTCTGGCCCGGATCGACGTTCAGATAATAAATGTCGCGCGATAGATCGAGATGCTCGATGTCGCAGGACTGATTGGCAGCGGTGATCCGCACGTGAGGCAGCACGTTCGCCTCGCCGCCCGGCACCATCGCCTGCTGCCAGAGCTTTGCGACATCGGGATGATAATCGGCATCGGTCGTCGCGATCACTTCCTTGCCGTTGATGCGGACGCTTGCGCGATAATCGACATTGATCAATTCAACGCGAACCGGATCGGGCTGCGAAAGTGCGGCAAGCTTCACCGGCTGCCCAATCGTCTTTGGCGAAACTGCCTGGAAAGCTCGCTCGTTGGATCCTCCCACGACTTTGGATTGAATCAGCGTGACCGTTCCGTTCTCGATGCGTGCCGTGAAGCAGTCGTCATTCTTGGTCAGCACAAGTTCGAAGGGGCCGGTGCCCGAATGGCGGGTGTAAGTGCAGGCGAGCTTCAGGTCGCTGATATAGCGGGTATGCGAGACCCAATTCCGCATCGCATGCTCAGCTTCGTCATAGACCAGATAATCGGTCAGATAATGCGATGATGGATTGACCTCGGCATTGAACGCGATGCTTCCCGTGCTACTGGCGCCATTGAAAGAGAACACGCGACTCTGGCCAAGCTTCCAGCCGTTCGAGGCTGTCACCGCCTCCCACGGCTGCGTCCATGGATGCGACCGATCCGCCTGCGGCAGATGGGGAATGAAATCATTGTCATATACGTTGCGCCATAGCACATTCTGTACGTGCTCCGGCTTTCGCCAGATGTGATATTGAGATGCTGCCCGCGGATCATCGCCCGCATTGCCCGGACCGATATACACATCGCCATCCAGCAGCACGACACTCTCCGGGCCGATACCGATCAACCGCTTGATGTAATTGACCGAATATTCCGGATCTTCCGGGTCGGACTTCACTTCAGAGGGGCTTTTGAAAACGACCGTGTCGCCGCGCTTGGGTTTCTCAAAAAGGTAAAGGTATTTGAGCACGAGGATCCGGTCGCCGAAGCGAACAGGCCGCTCGATCGGCAGGTCGGAAGCGGCATCGCGCTGGTGGAAGATGTAGCCGCAGTTGGGGCATTCATAATCCATCCGCTGGTCGGCCGACCCGGGAATATTGTCCTCCGAACCGGTCGGCGAGGAATAGCCGACATCAAACAGATACCCGCAATCCGGGCAGCGGAAACGCATGTGAGCGCCATAAAGAGTGGGGGCCATCGATCCGGTCGGAATCACAAAGGCTTCGACGACGAATGCGCGGAAAATAAACGCGAGGATGAACGCGACAAGGATCGACTCGACCGTCTCCTTGACGCTTCCCTCGTTGTTATTGCGCGGCGCGGGTACTTGCTCAACAGGCATCGCCACATCCTACGCGACGGGCCGCGCGCCGCAAAGATGTTCGGAAAGGGTATGTTTTTGGAAGAGGGATTGGAGGGCGGCAGTCCTCTGCCGCCGAGAATTTTCCAGAACCGCAACTTCGCGGCGCTCGCGGCGTCACAGGAGTGACGCCCTCCACAAGCGGTCCTGGCTAATGGCTCGGGCAAGCCCCTGGAATGCTCGGGCGAAGCTTGTCGCGAAGGGCCTGCACGTCGGAGAGGGACATGGAGTTATCCGCGCTGGAGCCAACGAGCATGTAAAACCCGCGGTCGTGGACGAAACCGGCCATGGGATGGTTGGGGGCATTTCCGCCCAAAATCGCATTGTTGTCACACATCGGAACGTCCGAGGCAGGCAGGGAAAATACGGAGACCGTTTGATTCCCCTTTTGGTAAAGCAGTTCCGCTCCGTTTCCCTTGCCGAGCGATGCGGTTCCGACAAGAGCAAAGCCATCGCCCGGAGAAGCCGTCATCGGAACATAGTTGAGCTTCTTCTTTAGCGTTGCGGCAAGTTGATCGGGATTGTCGCGCGGAAGATCGGGACTCCATTTATTGGCGTCCGCGAGCAGCCGATCATGATCGTCGGCCAGCTTGTGGGCCATCGAATCTGGGATTCTCTCGACCATGACGCGCACCTGCGTTGGGCGTGTCATGCGATAGGCCTGATACCCGAGGTAGGCCAGCCCAATGGACAGGAGCACTGCCGCCGCCACCGACTTGATTGGGGAGGAGCCGAGGAACTTGGGCCAGGCGCGTGCCGGTGGCGTCGTCGGCGTGGGCGTCGCCATCAGCGCGATGCTTTTGCGCAGGCTCTCGGGCGCTCGCTCGTTACCCCAGGCGCGGCGGACAGCCGACTTGAGCGATGCATCTTCGAAATTGTCTGGCGGCTGGTTTTCCACGTTACGATCGCATGAATTCTACAAAGTAAAAGCCGATTTCATCGGCAACTATTCCCGACCGATCCTTTTCTCGCTGGCAAAATCGTGCAAATCCTGGCTGAGGCGCTGACGGGCCCGGTAAAGTCGGCTCATGACGGTTCCAATCGGTATTTCCAGTGCATCGGCAATCTCCTGGTACGACAGCTCTTCGACGGCCCATAACAAGATGACAACCTGATATTCCTCCGGCAGTTGGTTCAAAGCTTTGACCAGCCGCTCATCCATGTGCTGGAACTGATCCTGGGAGAAGTTGGTCGCGGAGGGCGGCGCGGCCTGGGCGGCCTCCAGAATCTCCTGATCCATCGATACAGGATGGCGGCGATCGCGCTGCGAGCGACTGAAGTGCAGATTATGCATGATCCGCACGAGCCACGGGCGGATGCCCATTGACTGCAAATCGAAGCTTTCGCGGGATCGGAAGGCGCGCAGGTAAGTTTCCTGAACCAGGTCGGCGGCGCGGTCGGGCTGGCGTGCGAGACGGTGCGCCACCCGATAGAGCATATCGAGCTGCTCCAATGCCAGTCGCTCAAACTCCGCTGCGGATGGCTTCATTCAGGTATCGATCCGTCGTCGGCTGACGCTTGACGCGGATCAGCGAGCCGGGGCCAGAATCCATTGGATCATTTCTGCAGGGGCGGCTGGGACTTGCCGCACGATTTCCTTCGGCAGATTCGTTGCAGATTTCGGAGCGCTCCACAGGGCGGTGCGATCGGTTGAGCACAGTGCCACAAATCCACTGATGCCTCCATACTTCAGCGCGCCCGGCAGCATCATTTCATCCGAAGTGTCTTTGACCTGATCAAAATCAAACTCGTTCAAGTCGATCGCCGCTCGATTGACCGAATCACCGGCGAGCGCCACGGCCAGCATCGTCTCAACGCCGGCTTTGTTAAGGCCGACGATGTTGACCGGCTTGCCGGATCGACTGCGCGCGGCCGAAATCTCAGCCAGCAGGTCGGTAACGCGCTCGCCAAGAATGCTGGGATTATAGCCGAAGTAATAGCCCGCGTAGTTGTAGCTGGCGTATCGCCCACGTTGATCGGGCCGGTGAGCAGAGGCTAACTCGCCTGTTTGCGCAAGATCTACCGAGAGGACCGTCTGGCCGTCGGCAAGAAGCCGGGCGGCAAGCTCCGTGGGTTGGTGATTTTCCAGGACTGCCGATCGACCGTGGTCGTTGGCAACGATCGTGATTTGTCCGTTTGCCTTCGCTGGGGTCAACAGGAAATAGGGGAGTGCAACGCCAGTTGAGTGGCGGACGAGCAGCCCCGTTTCCAATCCTGTTTCCAAGATAGCACCATCTGCGATGGTCGATTGCGAAGCCTTCTCCATTGAGACATCGCCGGGCGATGGAATATTGTTTCCAATCATCACGCGCAGCGCCGTGCCGACAACCTTGCGATATTCATCCGGATTCGATCGCAGCTCGGCCATTTGCGCATCGGACGCCGCGGTCATCCGCTTGCGCAATTCCGCGGCACCCAATTCGTCACTCGGGCGCGGATGGTCGGTGTCATACACCGACAGCTCTTTGGGCGGCACCGGTTTAAACGGCACTTCTTTCACCGGCGACGGCCACCCAAGCTTCAGGTGATCGTTCATCCAGTTGTACATCAGCTCCCGGCTCACCTGGTTGTAGTTGTGCTCGAACGAGCGATACCAGGCCATCGTCTGATCCTGCGCACCGTACAGCTGATAAATCGCTTTGATCTTCGGCAACCCGCGCTCGACCAGATGGCGAGTCCAGTCATTGGCGGAACTCATGCCCATCGGTCGCGGTGCAAAGGCGGCGGCAATTTCCAGGTTATTTGTACCAATGCGCAATAAAGGGGCATTCTCACAGATGCAGCCGCCCTGCATTTCATCCGACACCATAACGGCCGGGAAATCGACGGCAGGGCGGTCGTCAATGGCATCGAGAATCATCGTCTGCGTTCCGCCGCCGGATGCGCCGGTGACGGCAATCCGCTTCGGATCCACATATTGGAGGCTCAGGACAAAATCGAGCGCGCGGATACTGTTCCATGTTTGCAGGCCCATGAAGCTTTGCAGCAGAAGGATTGCCTGGGCATCGCTGAATCCGGCGCGATGCTCGATGACGGTGCTGTCGGCATAGCCGACCATGTCGTATTGAAACACGATGCAGCCCATCCGAGCCAGCATCGCGCAGCGCGCCTGGATCGGAAACCGCGCGCCGTCCATTGTCTGCTCCGCCCCGAGCTCGATCTGCTTCTTCGCGGCAGCTTCGGTATTTTCATAGAACCGTCCGCCGGGCCAGTGGCCATGGGGGCAAAGCACCGCTGGGAATGGGCCGGTTTTCCCGGTGGGGACGTACAGGTTCCCAGTCACATAATGGCCGGGCATGCTGGCGAATGAGACGTCCTCGACCGTGTAACCATCGCGCTCAATCTTTCCGTGAATCACCGCATTCAACGGCGTCTTCTGCGGCATCGGCCAAAGCCCCTCAGCCACCAAAATCTGCTCGCGCAATTCTTTCGCCCGCTGTGCCCACTGTTTTTGATCTGTGTAATGCGGATCGAAGCTCCATGGATGATCGACATCATGAAGGATGGATTGCCGGGGATCATGAGGCGCAGAATCGGTCGACTCCGCGTGTATAACGCGAACGGTCGTGAATGAAATCCCGGCCGCCAGGATGGATGCAATTGCCGCGCGTTTAAATCGGTTGGGCATGTGGAGTGGGCGGGAAAGGTTTGGCCGCCATTGCCAATATCGCCGAAACGTGGCGGGGTTGCCAATCTTGGTGATCGGTTTGATCTACCACGTTTAGCGGGCTCGCTTGCAAGCCGTTGCGCGCTGCCATGATCCAGAATGCTGTGAAACCTTCCGGCCCATTACTCGTCAAACGGCATTATGAAAACCAAAATCTCCCTCGCAGCTCTATCAATCCTGCTCACACTCACCTGCGGTCGCTGCCTGGCAATGATGGAAATTGCCCGCCTCTCCAAAGCCGAAGTGAAGAAAATGGGCATCGAGCTTCGCGCCCTCGCCGCCGGCCCGCGCGATGCGCGCATCGAGATGGAATTCGATACACGCGATGCACTCAAAAAATTCAACCGCGTCGAGCTGGAATTGATGCAAGATGGGAAGTTTGTGGTTCTCGCGCCGTTAAAGGAAGAGCGCACCAAGCCTAATCACATTCTCGTGGGATTCGCAGCAGATCGCGCCGCGATCAAAAAGCTCACGCTGCGCATCGTCGTATCGGAACCCGCTTTGGGTGGAACCGGTTTCGAAATTCCCCTCAAAGACTTCATCGACCCGGACAAAATCCACTGAAACGCGTCAATCGCTTATTTCAGCCACTCATCTAGGTGCTCGGCGACAAACGCATCATCATTCTGATCCGGATAGCTTCTGATAACGCGGTCGATCTGCTCGCTCTGCCCCGGTGACAGCGTTTCATGCGGATCGAGACAATAGATATTGCCCAGTAATCCCTGGCGGCGCAGAATTTCATGAATGCCCGCGATGCACCCGCGGAAGCCGTTGGCGGCATCGAAGAAGGCCGCGTTGGCATCGGTGATTGCTGCCGCGCGCGTTAGCCAGCGCGATGCGATGTTTGTATCGGTCGCTTCCCCGAGCGGTGCCGCGCGATGAACCTCCTGCAACAGTTGAACGGCACGCTTCGTCCAAACGGCCCAATGCCCCAGCAATCCGCCGACGATCCGCAGCGTGCGATTCCCAAATGAAAAGGGCGTCAGCAGATCAACGACGATGTTGTCGTCATTCCCCGTATAAAGCGCGATATCCTCTCGCCCCGACTCGGCCAGCGCCCGGACTACATCCAGCGTCTGATATCGATTGAACGGCGCGATCTTGATCGCGACGACATTTGGAATTTCCGCGAAGCGCCGCCAGAAGCTGTAAGAAAGCAGCCGCCCGCCGACGCTGGGCTGAAGGTAAAAGCCGATGACCGGCAGCACGTCCGCCACCGCCCGGGCATGATTTAAAAGCTCCTCGTCCGTCGCATCTTTCAGCGCCCCCAGGCTCAGCAGCACGCCGTGATATCCGAGAAACCGCGCAACCGACGCTTCCTCCACCGCCTGTTTCGTAGGCCCGATCACGCCGGCGATTTTCGCCAGCGGCCTCGGCTGCGCCGCCAGCGCCTCATCAGCCGTCTGCGATGCGAGCTCCAAGACCGGCTTGAACAACCCATGCTTCGGCAGCCGAATTTCAAACTGAGTCGTATGCACCGCCACCGCGATGCCCCCCGCGCCGGCAGCCAGATAATACCGCGTCAGCGCCCGCTGCCTGCGCTCGTCGAGTTTACGGTTTGCGTCGAGAGCGAGAGGGTGGGCGGGGATCACCTGACCAGTCAATAAATGTTCGCGAAGATTGAGCATTGTCGTTGGATCATCGTATCGCATGGACCAACGAGCGCCCATCGAGAGGAATCTGGTCGCGCCCGTCAGGGGATTTGACTGGATTGTCGGAAAATGATCGCGCGAGGTGCGAGCCCATTTTCTTCCGCGCCGCTGGACGCGCACCGCAAGCGGTAGCGGCTAAAAGGGGACACTCGTGCGGAACGACGACCAACGCGTTTCGTGCGATCACAACTCAATCGTCGATGCACCGCATCGTCCTGTTTACTTTAGCCGCCCCTTTGTGGGGCGCGTCCAGTGGCGCAACCCGGGGACGCCTTTGAAACAAAAATCGACGCTCGTCCGCGCGACTTTTCACGCGGAGCTTTGTCGAGAGTATCCTATCGCAGACTTTGCTCATCGGATTTGGCCCGAAAATGAGAGCCCCTTATGACCGACTCGACCAAGAACCTCCCTGCTTCGATCCGCGATGAAGCGCAACTGGATGACCTGCTCAGCCTCCCATCACCCGGCGTCATCGAAACCGTCCGCAATCTCCCCGGCGATTACATCATCCTCGGCGTCGGCGGAAAGATGGGGCCGACGCTGGCGCGAATGCTCAAACGCGCCCTCGATCAAGCGGGCCTGCGCCGTCGCGTGATTGGCGTCTCCCGTTTTGGCTCGGGGAATCTGGCATCCGAACTTCAATCGCATGGGATTGAAACGATCGCCTGCGATCTGCTCGATCAGGAGGCACTGGATCGTCTGCCTGACGTGCAGAATGTCGTTTACATGGCCGGCATGAAGTTCGGCAGCACCGGAAACCAGGCCCGCACCTGGGCCATGAACACCTATCTCGCGGGTATGACCGCGCAGAAATTCCGCCACAGTCGAATCGCCGCCTTCTCCACCGGCAATGTTTATCCGCTAGTCTGCGTCAAAAGCGGCGGGGCGAAGGAAACTGACGACGTCGGCCCCATCGGTGAATACGCGATGAGCTGCCTGGGGCGCGAGCGCATCTTCGAGCACTTCAGCCGATCGCTCAACGTTCCCATCGCGCTCCTTCGGCTCAATTACGCGGTGGAAATGCGGTATGGCGTGCTGGCCGACATGGCCCGCAAGATCGTCGAACGTGAGCCGATCGATCTGGCAATGGGCCATTTCAACATGATCTGGCAGGGCGATGCCAACGCGGTGGCGATTGAATCCCTTCGCCTCGCAGCTTCCCCGCCACTGGTGTTGAATCTCACGGGCCCAGAAGTTTTCAGCATCCGCGAAGTCTGCCAGAAGCTAGGCAAGCGATTAGGTAAAGAGCCAATCTTTACCGGCACCGAATCTGGAAACGCGCTGCTCAATAACGCCAGCAAATGCCATCAACTTCTAGGCAAGCCCTCGATCGGCGCCGACCAACTCATCGAATGGACCGCTGACTGGGTCGGCCGCGGCGGCTCGAGCCTCGGCAAGCCAACGCATTTTGAAACGCGCGATGGGAAGTTCTGATTCCGCTTTCAATCTCATTTGGGCAAAACTAGACTTGTCGATAATGGATTACGACTTTTATCCCAGCCCGAACCTTTCGATCACCGTTCAACAGGTCGGCAATCAGAAAGAGCCGGTGCTGCTGATCGAAAATTATCTGCGCGATCCGCAATCAGCAGTGCGCTACGCGGCAGAGAAAATGACCTTCACCGCGCCGCCGACGCATTATCCGGGGATCACCGCGGTTTCGCCCAATGAGTACGTAACCATCCTCTTCAAGGCGCTCAGCCCCGCCTTCCGCGACATGTTCGGCGTCAATGTGGATGGCCCTTGCCAGGCGCGAAGCTTTTTCGGCCTCGCGACTACGCCGCCCGAAAAGCTCAACATCGGCCAGCGCCTGCCGCACATCGACACGCCCGATCCAAAGCAGATCGCGGTTCTGCATTACCTGTGCGATGCCTCCCACGGCGGCACGTCGTTTTACCGCCATCGCGCCTCCGGCTTCGAAGCGCCAAACCCGCAGCAGTACATGCAGATGAATCAGATGCTGGCCGACGATGCGAAACAGAACGGCGATCTTCCGTCGCAATACGTGACCACCAGCAACCGCCTGTATGAGCAGACCGCCAGCTTCGATGCGAAGTTCAATCGCATGATCATCTACCGCAGCCACATTCTTCACGCCGGCAGCATCAGCCCGACAGCGAACCTCAGCACCGATCCACGGGTTGGCCGGTTGACGGCGAATACGTTTTTAGCTTTCAAGGAATAAGCCGAAGGCCTCGCAAGAAAAGCGCGGCAAACGAGAACTTCCTGTCCACGCCGGGGCAGAGGGTACTCCCGCCGCCTCTTTGTACCGGAGACATAGGTAACACATGTTCGAGGACATGGGTAACAGATTTGCCTGCTGATGTTCATGCTATCTTGCGGCTGCATCGTCCGCGAGCGGAGCGA
>Ga0134128_10000170_pt1 | contig 92863 bp, 95 predicted proteins | sample KB31754_FD_96462 | JGI IMG/M metagenome (GOLD analysis project Ga0134128, IMG submission 96462) | Terrestrial soil microbial communities with excess Nitrogen fertilizer from Kellogg Biological Station, Michigan, USA - KB3-175-4 | ecosystem: Environmental > Terrestrial > Soil > Unclassified ... | reverse complement strand
TGGCGCAATGGTTCTTGCTTTATTGGCTTTCATGGTACTCATTATCGCGGCCGTTGTATTTTTGGAAGTTGGACAAAGAAAAATTCCAATCCAATATTCACAACGTGGCGCGGGTATGCAAGCCATGGCTACTCCGTCGAGCCATTTGCCAATTAAAATTAATTTTTCTGGTGTTATCCCACCAATTTTTGCGAGCTCGCTCTTGATGTTCCCTGCGACAATGGCTCAATTTGTCCAAAAGCCGTGGCTAAAATCATTGCAAGAATCTTTGAGTCCAAATGGGACAGTCTACAATTTGCTTTTTATTGCATTGATCGTTTTCTTTTGCTTCTTTTACACTGAAATCGTTTTTAATCCGACGGATGTTGCCGACAATTTAAAAAAATATGGCGGTTTTATTCCGGGTGTTCGTGCCGGAAAAAGTACTGCTGAATTCATTCAAAAAATTCTTGATCGCGTGAACGTTGGTGGAGCAGTTTACCTTTGTGCAATTTGTATTCTTCCAGGCTTACTTATTAATTCCCTCAATGTTCCGTTTTATTTTGGTGGAACGAGTCTGCTGATTTTAGTGGGAGTTGCTTTAGATACGACTCAGCAAATCCAATCTTATTTAATTACTCAACGTTACGAAGGATTCCTTAAAAGCTCAAAAATGCGCAGTAGAAGGGTCCAGTACTGATGAACATTGTTCTGTTTGGTGCTCCGGGAGCAGGCAAGGGAACTCAATCCGCTTTGCTTGTTGAAAGAATGGGGATGGAGCAGATCTCGACTGGAGATTTGTTTCGTGCGGCCATTAAAAACCAAACTGAACTGGGACTGAAAGCAAAGTCCTACATGGATAAAGGGGAGTTGGTCCCTGATGCCATAGTGATTGGGATGGTTGACGAGGTGTTGGCCAGACTTGGAAAGAATTTATTTATCCTCGACGGTTTTCCTAGAACTGTAGCTCAGGCGGAAGCATTAAGGACAATTCTTGCGCAGAGATCTATGGAGATTGGAAAGGCTGTCTTTCTCGAGGTGCCAAAAGAGGAGCTTCTCGGGCGTTTGACAGGACGGAGAGTTTGTAAATCATGTGGGGCTGTCTATCATATAGATTCTAAACCTCCCAAAGTTGCAGGTGTGTGTGACGTTTGTGGTGGGGAAGTCGTTCAGCGGAATGATGATAAAGAAGATGTGATTGCCACGCGATTGAAGACCTACGAAGAAAATACGGTTCCTCTAAGAGCTTATTTTAAGGAGCAAGGAAAGTACGTTGAGATCAATGGCAACCAGAGTACAGAGCTTGTTTTTGCAGCTTTGAAAAAGGCTCTCTCTTAAGTATAAAAACTTGAGAGAAGACTAGACTTTATGTTTTGGCAGTGCTAGCTTGACCAACCGCAATTTTGTGCTTTTTAGATTGGGCTTTGAAATTGTTTAGTAATTTTAATAACTTAGCGGCGAGAGAAATCTCGAAAAAGGTGTGAGTGGTGACTTTATGAAGGTCAGACCATCTGTCAAAAAAATTTGTAATAAATGTAAGATCGTTAAACGCAAAGGTGTTATTCGTGTTATTTGCGAAAACACCAAGCATAAGCAAAGGCAGGGGTAATTATGGCACGTTTAGCTGGTGTCGATCTCCCTCGAAATAAACGAGTTGAAGTTGCGTTAACCTATATCTTTGGAATTGGTCGCCCTCGCTCGCGACTGATCTGCAAAGAAGCGGGGATCGCAGAAAACCTGAGAACTGATAGTTTGACTGACGAACAAGTTGCGAAAATTCGCTCTGTGATCGAAGGAAATTTTAAAGTTGAAGGTGATCTTCGTCGTGAAATCGGTATGTCGATCAAACGTTTGATGGATTTGAATTGTTTTCGTGGAACTCGCCATAGAAAAGGTTTACCTGTTCGTGGTCAGAGAACTCGTACCAATGCAAGAACAAGAAAAGGTCCTCGTAAAACAGTGGCTAATAAGAAAAAAGCTGTTTAAGGGGAAATGAAATATGAACACTACTGAGAAAAAAGTCGTAAAAAAGAAAATCAAAAAAAGTGTATCAACTGGCAATTGCTATGTATCAGCTGGTTTCGGAAATGTGATTGTGACAATCACTGATCCATCGGGTGCTACTGTGTCTTGGTCGACGGCTGGAATGATGGGCTTCAAAGGATCTCGTAAAGGGACTCCATTTGCAGCTCAGGTGACAGCGGAAGATGCGGCAAAAAAAGCAATGGAAGCTGGGATGAGATCTGTCGATGTTTACCTAAAAGGTCCTGGAGCTGGACGTGAGCCAGCAATCAGAGCATTGGCTGCGACAGGTATGAGAGTAGCAATTTTAAAAGACGTGACGCCTGTTCCTCACAACGGCTGTCGCCCACCAAAACGTCGTCGTATTTAAGGGGTAAGCTGTGAGCTGCATTAATGACAGTGTTTGTAAAATGTGCCGTCGTGAAAATATTAAACTCTTTCTTAAGGGTGACCGTTGTTATACGGACAAGTGCTCTTTCGAAAGAAGACCATATCCTCCGGGCCAACATGGCCAAGCTCGTTTGAAATTTTCTGAATTTGCTTTGCAACTTCGTGAAAAACAAAAAACGAAACGTTGGTATGGAGTTTCTGAAAAACAATTCGTTCGTTATGTCGGTATAGCTGACAGCTCGAAAGAAGTGACGGGAACGGCTCTTTTGAAAGTTCTCGAAACTCGTTTGGATAACGTTGTTTATTCTCTCGGTTTTGCTGGCTCTCGCAGAGAAGCTCGTCAATTGGTGAGTCATCGTCATGTCCTTGTTAACGGCAGACTTGTGAATGTTGCAAGCTTCGCTGTTAAAAAAGGTGATGTGATCGAAGTGTCTCAAAAAAGCCGCGAGATGAATAAAGTGATGGGTGCGATTCAATCAGTTGCACGCAGATCTGTTCCATCTTGGCTTGAAGCTGATCATGGTGCCTTCAAAGGAACTGTTAAAGATCTTCCAACACGCGAAGAGATTACAGTGCCAGTCGAAGAAAACATGATCGTCGAATACTACTCTAGATAATTACGCCTGTTGGGGGTTAAAAAATGCAACAGCACTATTACCGTTTTTGGCGCGATCTGATTAAACCTAAAGGTTTTGAAGTTGATCGTGAGACTTTGCGTGACGATTATGCGAAGTTTACTGTGAAGCCTCTTGAACGTGGTTATGGAGTTACTTTAGGTAACTCACTTCGTCGCATTTTGTTGAGCTCAATGATGGGCTCGGCAGTGTCAGCAGTTAAATTTGAAGGTGTACTTCATGAGTTCACGACGATTCCTGACGTTCTTGAGGACGTGACGGATATTATTTTGAATTTGAAAGAAGTTCGTTTCCGTCAATTTAGCGATGACGTTCAGACTTTGAGAATTTCAAAAAAGGGTCCAGGCAAAGTGACTGCGGCTGATATCGTTGTGAATGATAAAATTGAAGTTCTGAATCCTGAGCAGCACATTGCGACTTTGGGTGCGAACGCTAATTTTAGCGCTGAAATTCTTGTGACTTTTGGTCGTGGTTTTGATGCTGCTGAAATTCGTGGATCAGAATATCCAATTGGCTTTATCGCAGTGGATTCTCTGCACAGCCCAATCCGCAAAGTGAACTACAATGTTTCAGCGGCTCGTGTTGGTCAAAGAACTGACTACGATGCTTTGAGCTTGGAAGTTTGGACGGATGGATCTTTGAAACCAGAGGAAGCAATTTCTTTGTCTTCAAAAATCATGAAAGAACAACTTCAGATTTTCCTCACTTTCGATGAAAACATCGAACCAGTTGAAGAGTCAAAAGACCATAAGTCTCCAACATTGAATGAAAATTTGTTCCGTTCAGTGGATGATTTGGAACTTTCTGTTCGTAGCGCGAATTGCTTGAAGAATGCAAATATTCGCTACATCGGTGAGTTGGTTGTGAAATCTGAAGCAGAAATGTTGAAAACAAAAAACTTTGGTCGTAAATCTTTGAACGAAATTAAAGAAATTTTGTCTGAGATGGGACTTGGTTTGGGAATGAAAATTGATGGATGGCCACCAGTAGGATGGGATCCAAATCAGCCGCCAGTTCGTCGCGAGCAGCAGTAAGCTGCTCGGAAATTGGTGAGAGGTAGAAAATGGCACATAGAAGAAGTACAAAATATTTTGGAAGAAAATTTAACGCGAAAAAGGCTCTGTTGAGAGGCTTGATCGTGTCTTTGGTTGAGCACGGGCGTATTAAAACGACTGTGATCAAAGCGAAAGAATTGCGACGTCATGTTGAGAGGGCAATCACTCTTGGTAAAAAAGATGATTTGGCTTCTCGTCGTTTGCTCTTGTCTCGCATTCCAAATCAAAACACTGTTGAAACAATCATGAGTGATATTTCGAAGCGTTTTGCGACTCGTCCTGGTGGTTACACTCGCATTATCAAGATTGGTCGTCGCCCTGGCGATAAATCTGAAATGGCGTTTATCGAGTTCGTGGACTATGACTGGGAAAAATCCGCATCAACAAAAACGGATGCGAAGGCTGCAAAAGCTGATAAAAAAGAAACTGCCAAAGTAGCTAAAAAGGCTGTTGTTGCAGTGGCAGCGAGAAAAAAATCTGTTAAAAAAATGCAGAAAAAATCTCGTCAAGAAGCTCGCGGTTAAGGGTCATATTATTTGAAATTGAAAAACCCTGGCTCACAAAGCCAGGGTTTTTTTTTGCCTCGATGGTTTTGTTGGATCAAGATGGTAGAGGTCATCTCGGTTGAGCGAAAATGAGTATGAAAATAGAGATAGGCTAAAGAAAAATTCTAATATTTTTTAGGATTGAATGGAGTTTGGGGATGAAACTTTACTTAAAGGCGGCATTGATTACTTTTGTATGTGCTGTGGGAATTGGGTTGCTGTTTATGAAGTGGTCTAATATTTCTCAGTCGGAAGAAGGAACTCAGAATATCAATATGATGGACCATATGGAAACCCAAGGATTGATGGATTTTAAAGGACAGGCATTGGATGGGGAGGCGATAACTTTAAAACAATATCAGGGAAAAGTAGTGGTTTTGAATTTCTGGGCTTCATGGTGTGGGCCTTGTGTTGAAGAGTTTCCTTCATTGGTCAAGCTCGCAGAGCAGATGAAAGGGAAAGTGGAAGTGGTGGCAGTTTCTGAAGACTCTTCGCGGGAAGATATTGAGACTTTTTTAAAAGCTTTTCCTCAAGCTAAGAATCCATATTTTCATATTGTTTGGGATAAGGATCGATCGATCGGACAGGTCTACGATGCTGAAAGACTTCCAGAGTCTTACATTGCTGATAAAAATCTAAAGCTCGCCAAAAAAATTGTTGGATCTATTTCTTGGGATTCAAAGCAGGCTTTGCAATTTATGAATGAGCTGGCGGATAAAAAATAGCTGAGGCTGGTGAAGTAAAGTCAGTGGTTCTCCGTTCTCGTGAGGTTCTCTCGGTGTATCAAGATTTTCTGCTCGAACGGGAATCCTGAATGGCTTCGCCATTCAGGATTTTATTTTTGGGTTTGGGGAGTTCTTTTTTTGAGTTATCTGCAATTACAGACCGAATTGCTTTTTGAGGTCGTTGATTTTTTTGTCGCCGTCGGGGCCGATGGCTTTTTTCAACTGATCTTCAATTCCCTTGGTTGCTTGGTTGGTGCTGTCCTTTTGGGTTTGATTGACTTTTGCGTTGCCTTGAGATTTTTGCGCATTGATTTGATCTTCTGTCTTCTTCAGCTGCCCCTCGACTTGAGCTTTTTGTTGGTCGACTTGGGAGCTTAGTTTTGCTTTTTCTGCACCGACATTTTTATCCATGAACTCTTTGAGTTGAGCTTTGGCTTCGTCGATTTTTTTCTGAAGTTGTTTGCTGAGGCCTTTTTGAAGTTCGGGGCCTAGATTTGAATTCACATCGAGTTCGCTTAAGAGGGGGAGAATTCCTTTTCCTTGGGCGTTCAAAGTGACAGTTGGGATGCCGGCGAAAATATTCTTTAGAATATCTTGTGCTGTCGAATTTTGCGCTTGAATCGCGTAATCAACTTTTTGGAATTCATTGCTGAGAGTGAATGAGAAATCTTTAAGACCTTTGAGTTCGCCCTGTGTTTCGAGATGTCCTGAAGCCTTTTGGAATCCGATATTCACTTCTGGAGAAGTGATCAGCTGTTTGCTTTCAAGTGGGTACGATCCGACTTTGCCATCAAAGGTGATGCGACTTTCTGATTGAGTGGCGTCAATGGTGGCTTTGATAAATAAACCGTTCACTTGTTGAGAAGGAAAGTCACCGCTGAGGGTGGCAATGGTAGGGAGTCCGATCAGAGCTTGGTTGGAAGTAATATCAGTAATCAAACCCTGAATATTTCCAGAATAGGGAGAGTCTCCGGCTTTGGAACTAATGGAAACCTTTTTTACCCAGAAAAGCGGATAAGCATTGGGTCGACCAAACTCATAAGTGACTCCGCGGGCTCGAGGGTGCGGAACCATTGAGGGATCTGGAGCCGTTTTCTTTTTCTTTAAAATGTCAGGTGGAATGTACTGATCGGCCATCGCTTTGTAGCGATTGAACATGCGCAGATATTTGCCCATGTATTGAGCGAAGATCGCCTGAGATAAAGATTTGGCATCGAGCTGTGGGATTTTTAAACGGGCTTGCAGAGTCTCGGTGTCTTTTTTGATCAAAGCATCAAGATCTTTCATCTGTTGATCGAAGCTTTTTAAGTCAGAGTTCAGATCGTTGCTGAGGCTTTGCACCGTTTGATATTTTTGATTGGCGTCTTTAAGAATTTCGGAAATTTCCTGTAGAGATTGTTGAATCTCAGCGGGCGATTTAAAATCTTTAGTTTTTACTTTGGAAAAGCGCTGTCCGAGAGCTTGAATTTCTTGATTGTTCGGCAAAGCTTTTAATTTTTCATTCCATTTTTTTTGCTTGGCTTGAAAATCGGCTTCGACTTCTTTGAGTTTTTGCTTGGAAGCGAGCGTTCCTTCGAGGCCATTGAGGGAATTGCCGCCGCCAGAGCCTGCAGAGAGAAGACTTGCGATGTCTCCAAGGGCATTGCCTGAGTATTGTTGTTCGACGCCTTTTAGAGCTGCATCTTTGGCTTCTTGGCTGGTTTTATCGAGTGTGCTTGGCTGATTACTTTTGGCCACCTCCTTTGCTGGAGGTTTTACTTTTCCGGGAGATTTGCGAGGGCTGTCGATTTCAATTTTCTCAACGGCCATTTCATTGACGATAAATTTGGCGCGCAGGAGCCCATCCCAAAGGATACCAAAACGAATATCGCCGATGGTGACAGAGTTATGAGTTGGTTTTTCGGCATTGGTGATTTGAATGTTTTGCGCCCGGAAGGTGCCGCCGAAGAAGCTGGTTTCAATTTTATCGATGTCAACTTCGGCTCCGAGGAGCTGATAGCCCGCGAACTCAAACGTTTTTTTGAGTGTGTAATCAAAGAAAAAATGAAAGTAGACGAAGATCAGAGCAACAACGATGAAAAAAGGCACGACCGCCTCGGTACGGAGGAGGCCCTTTTTCTTTGTTTTTTGAGGACTGTTTGGCGTGTTGGGTGTTGTTGAATTCATAAGCACTCTCTATCCGTAAAATTGCTCATATTTGCTGTACCACTTGTAAACTGAAGTCGCGGCCCAAAATTTCCAAATTTTGCTTTGCTTGTATTTGGCCACAACGGTTGCGCGATATTTAATGATGCCAGCCTTAAATAAAAAGAAAGCAGGCACAAGAAGGATCAAGCCAATCAGGCCCGAGCCCATGACGACTGAATTATTAAAACGAGTGAGCGGAATGAACGGGATGTTGTAGAGGCTAACGAACAAAGGGTGAAGTGTGCTGGATTCGAGCACGGATCGGCCCAAGGGATCGGAAATAGGATCGATGAGATAGGCGATAAATTTAAAAAAGAAAGCGGACAGCAAGGCTCCGCCCAATTGAATGCGAAAAAAGAAACAACAGATCAGGACGATCAATGTTTGCAGTGAAAGAAAAGGTGAAAAACCTAAGATCAGTCCGCAGGCAAGACCTGCCGCGAGTGGATTGGTGCCGGTGTCTGAATTGAGCAGACGAAAAAATTGAAAGATTTGTTTTAATAACAGCGACATAAATCCTCCTGTCGGGAGATTATGGATTTTTTAAACGCGAGATCAAGCGTCCTTAGGATTCTTTATTTTTTGAGAAATGCCAAGGTAGAACAAAGCGCCAAGAAGGCCGAAGACAAAAAGCGAAACTTGATAGGCAGTCATGGTCAAAGGGCCAACTTCGGGGCCTTGGGTGGCAGCGGCGTGAAATAAAAAGAGCAAGGCGGCCTGACCGACTCCCACTCCGGCTGGACTAATGGGGACTGCTTGAATCATAAAACCAATGGGAATGACGAAAAAGTAAACTGACAGGGGAATGTCGTGAAAGCCCAAAGCTTGGCCGGCCAGGACAAAGAAAAAAATGGAAGTCATTTGTGACAAAAGGCTTAAAAAGAAGGTCGAAAAGAAACTGATTTTATGATGGCGGTACTCGGCCAAAGCTTCGTAGAGATGAAGCAGCTGAAGGCGAACTGGCAAGAGCCCGAACACTTTGTGCAGCCAGCGAGTGTTGTACAAACGTCGTGAGAAAACAGCGATCCAGCCGCCACAGAAGACCACAAAAAATACGCAAAGAAACCAAAAAATACTCTGCAGTGCGGGTTTGGATTGAATAAGATCCCAGCGCAGGAGCATCACCACCAAGGCCATGAGGAGCATGACAAAAAGACCACTCAATCGATCCATTAAAACGGTGATGGCGGCTTTGATGCGAGCGTGTGGAGACGTGCGGATGATATAGTAGCCTTTGACGTGATCGCCGCCGACTCCGCCAGGCAGTGCAAAATTAAAGAAAGTTCCGATCAGAGTTAGTTTCAGGGAAATCCAAAAGCTGAGGTGAATATCTTGGGCGATCATAAAGCGCCGCCATCTTTCGGTGGCCAAAGCCAGAGCTGTTCCCGTGCAAGCAAGGCAGCTTAAAATTGCTGAGGGATTCAGCAAGGGACGCAGAGCTTTGAAATCAAGTTTACCGCTGCTGACAAGCCAAACAATAAGCCCTGCCGCAAAGAGGATTTTTAAGAGCTGTAGAAAAAGATTTTTCACCTTTTGTGTCATTGTCATTTTAGTTGTAACTAGACTTTGAGAGCCTGCCAAGAAAGAATTGAATCGGTTCTCTCATTTCATGGATGTGGGTGGCGGCTTGAGTGAAAGTTTAATACGTCGATGGAATCATCGTCGATTGGATTGGATGCGCGCGCAAAAACTGCGCTTCATGAGGGCGATTTTTGATCCGCTCTCTTGGCGCATGAGTTGGGCTAGCAATGCTCAGCGAGAAGCCGTACTTCAGAATGAAAAAAAAGAAATTTTAGTTCTCCGCTTGGATGATAAATTGGGCGACAGCGTCACTGCGACGGGCTTTTTGCGTGAGTTGAAAAATACTTTTTCGGATTGTTCTTTGACGGTGGTTGCAGGCCCTTTGACAGGACAAATTTATCAAAATCAGCCGACCATTGATCGCGTGCTCATTGCTAAAAAAGGTTTCGTTTCGACTCTGAAACTTTTTTTTCAATTGCGATCGAAGATCTACAACGTCGTGATCAATACTTCTCACATTATGACTCCACGGACGATTTTTTTGATGTCGCAATTGCGGGCGATTCAAAAGATGGGGTTTCGTTGTCATGAGTATCGTTTGTTTACTGATCATGTTGAGTATGATCCTCTTGAAGATCATGTGACCACTCGGTATCAAAATACGCTTCAAGCTTTGGGCGGAAGTGCTGCCCGCGATTGTGATCTGAGTTATGAGCTGCATATTCCATTGCGGTGGACGGAAGAGGCGCAGTCACAATTGCAGTCATTGGCGGGACAAAAAATTGTGATTTTGAACTCTTTTGCGGGGGCCAGGCTTCGCAGTCTCAATGAGAAAATTTCAAGAGCGATTGTTGAAGGAATTTTACGCGGTGATCCTGGGGCTGTCGTTATCAGCATTGGCAATCACAACGATTTGCCAGTGATTGCCAAGTGGATCGAGAGAGCGGCTGAGCCCCGCTGGGTGTGTTTTCTAGGCTCTACAGAATTTTTTGGAAATTGTGCCTTGATTGATAAGGCGGGTCTCGTCATCAGCCCAGATACGGCCATTGTGCACGTGGCGTCAGCTTTCAAAAAACCTCAGGTCGCGATTTTTCGTGAGGACAGCAAGATCGCGGGCGCTGAGAAAAACTCAAAGATATGGGCCCCGACGTCTCTTGGAGTGAGTGCTCGAGTGCGTGTGATTTTAGCACCTGACCTTCATCAGCTGAGGGGGGACGAAGAGCCCGATATCAACGATGTGAATGTTGAACTGGTTGTTAATGCGGCTCTCGATTTGCTTCGTTCTTGAAAATCAGGGCGTCATCGCGCATAATAAAAGCCCATGAAAGTCATTGAGCACATTGCGAAGTCTCGCGAACCTTTGTTTAGTTTTGAAATTGTTCCTCCTCCGCGTGGGCGGGGAATTGGGCAATTGATTGAGGTCATTGATCAGTTGACTCCTTTTCAACCTGCGTGGGTGGATGTGACGGCGCACTCGTCGATGGCGCATTATCTTGAGCAAGAGGATGGCAGCATCAAACGCCGTGTGAAAAAAAAGCGCCCAGGCACCATGGGGATTTGCGGAGTCATCCAAAATCGCTTCAAGCTCGACACCGTGGCGCATATTCTTTGCCAAGGTTTTAGTCGTGAAGAAACTGAAGATGCTTTGATCGAGCTTGCGTACTTGGGAATTCATAATGTGTTAGCTCTGCGCGGGGACTATCTGAATTTTCAAAAGCAAGTTTCGAAAGATCGCTCGGCGAATCTTTATGCAAAAGATCTCGTTGGGCAAATTCAAGGGCTGAATGCTGGGAAATATTTGGAAGAGATGACGGATTGCTCGGCGATGAATTTTTGTGTGGGCGTTGCTGGTTATCCTGAAAAACATTTTGAGGCTCCGAATTTAAAAACAGATATCGAATTTTTAAAACAAAAAGTTCAAGCTGGCGCTGAGTACGTGGTGACTCAGATGTTTTTTGATAATCAAAAATATTTTGAGTTTGTGAATGCTTGTCGAGACGCGGGCATCATGGTGCCGATTGTTCCAGGCTTGAAAGTCATTCGTTCGATGGAGCAGTTGAAATCAATTCCAAAAAATTTCTATGTGAATTTCCCAGAAGAGTTTTCAGACGATATTCAAAAAAATCCAAAGTACATTTCTGAGATCGGGAAAAAATGGGCCATCAAACAATCCCGAGAGCTGATGGAAAAAAATGTGCCGTCTTTGCATTTCTATGTGATGAACGATGCCAGTCTTGTGGCTGATGTTCTTAAAGAAGTCCGCAAATGAAGTTAGCGAAATCGAAGCTTTGGCTGGAGCTTGAAAAAAAGTTATCCAAAGATATTTTATTTATCGATGGGGCCATGGGTACCATGGTTCAGCAATATCGTCTTGTCGAAAAAGACTATCGCGGTGAAAAATTTAAAAATCACAGCAAAGATCTCAAAGGCAACAACGACATTCTTTGCTTAACTAAGCCTGATGTGATTCGTGAAATTCATCGGCAGTATCTGGATGCGGGTGCTGATATTATTGAAACCAATACTTTCAATGGAACTTCGATCGCACAAAAAGATTATGAATTGGAAGATCAAGTTTTTGAAATCAACCGCGCGGCAGCAGCCCTAGCCAAAGAAGAATGCATTGCTCTTGAGAAGCGCACAGGTCGTAAAGCCTATGTCGCTGGCGCCTTGGGGCCGACCAATAAAACTTTAAGTATGAGCCCGCAAGTCAACGATCCTGGTTATCGAGCTGTGACCTTTGATGAGATGGCAGCAAGTTATGAAGAACAAGTCCGAGGTTTGCTGGCTGGTGGTGTGGATATTCTTTTGCCGGAGACCGTGTTTGATACTTTAAATCTCAAGGCCGCTCTTTTTGCGATTCATAAAGTGGAAGTTGAACTTGGTGAGCGCTTGCCGCTGATGATTTCAGTCACGATCACGGATTTATCTGGCAGAACTTTGTCAGGGCAAACGATTGAAGCTTTTTGGAATTCGATTTCATTTTCTGAGCCGCTGAGCGTGGGGCTGAATTGTGCTTTGGGTGCGAAAGAGATGCGTCCTTTCTTGGTGGACCTGGCGAAAGTGTCAGATTGTTTTGTCAGTTGTTATCCGAATGCAGGCTTGCCAAATCCATTGGCTCCGACAGGATATGATGAAACTCCGGAAAGTTTGGCGTTTGAGCTCAAGAAATTTGCACACGAAGGGCTCGTCAATATTGTCGGCGGATGTTGTGGGACGACTCCGGCGCATATTCAAAAAATTGTTGAGATGCTTCGTTCGGAAAATCGCCATCAGCCGATGTTGATGAAGCCGACGTTGCGCTTATCGGGTCTTGAGCCCTTGAACTTACCAACAGAAGGGCCTAAGCCTTTCTTGCTGATTGGCGAGCGTACCAATGTCACGGGCTCTAAAAAATTCGCAAAAGCGATCAGAGCTAAAAATCAGAGTGAGGCTTTGCTGATTGCTAGAAACCAAGTTGAGAATGGCGCCAACATCATCGACATCAATTTGGATGAAGGAATGCTCGATTCAAAAAAAGAAATGATTCATTTTTTGAATTTGCTGGCGTGTGAACCTGAAGTCGCCAAAGTTCCATTCATGATTGACTCTTCAAAGTGGGAAGTTCTCGAGGCAGGACTTCACTGTGTGCAAGGAAAAGCCATCGTTAATTCGATTTCTTTAAAAGAAGGCCCTGAAGTTTTTAAAGCTCAAGCGAAAACAGTGAGAAGCTTTGGGGCCAGTTGTGTGGTCATGGCTTTTGATGAAAAAGGTCAAGCGGTCACGGTTGAAGATAAGCTTCGTATTTGTCGGCGTGCTTACAAAATTTGGACGGAAGAGCTTGGCTTTTCTCCTACGGATTTAATTTTTGATGTGAATATTTTAGCGATTGCAACGGGGATTGAAGAACACAACCGTTATGCGATTCATTTTATCGAAGCGATCAAAGAAGTAAAACGACAATTTCCAGGGGTCCTCACCAGCGGTGGACTTTCAAATCTTTCCTTCTCATTTCGTGGCAATGAAAAAGTGCGCGAGGCCATGCATTCGGTGTTTTTGCATTATGCCATTCAAGCAGGGCTTGATATGGCCATCGTCAATGCGGGAATGATTGAAGTTTACGATGAGATTGAACCCGAGCTTAAAAAAGCAATTGAAGATGTGATTTTTGATCGCCATCCTGACGCGACCGAAGCTCTTTTGGAACTAGCAGAAAAATATAAATCGCAAAAATCAGATGCCAAGCCTGCGGATCAATTGGCTTGGCGAGAGCTTCCATTGCAAGAACGGGTGACTCATGCGCTGCTGAAGGGCATCGATCAATTTATCGAAGCGGATACTTGGGAAGCGTATCAGCAAATGGGTTCTCCGATTGCGGTGATCGAAGGTCCGCTGATGAATGGAATGAAAGTTGTCGGTGAACTTTTTGGTCAGGGAAAAATGTTTTTGCCGCAAGTGGTGAAAAGTGCGCGCGTGATGAAAAAAGCCGTCGCGGTGCTTGAACCCATGATGAAATCTGAAAGCAATCAGATGAAATCACAAGGCCGAGTTCTGCTGGCCACAGTGAAAGGTGATGTTCACGACATTGGTAAGAATATTGTGTCGGTGGTGTTGGCTTGCAACGGCTATCAAGTGGTTGATTTGGGCGTCATGGTTCACTGTCATGAGATTATTGAGCAAGCGAAAGCGCACAATGTTGATGCGATTGGTTTGTCAGGATTGATTACTCCATCATTGGAAGAGATGGCTTTTAATGTGAAGGAGTTTGGGCTTGCTGGACTGACTCTGCCGATCTTGGTGGGTGGGGCTACGACCTCAAGGCTGCATACCGCAGTCAAGATTGCTTCGCAAACCGAGCTTGCGGTGATTCATGTGGCAGATGCTTCGCTTGTCACTGAAGTGATGAGTCAGTTGTTGAATCAGGAAAAAAAGGCTGAGTACTTGCAGAAATTGCGAGCGCAGTATCAGTCGATTCGGGAAAATCATGCCGAGCAAGATGGACAGATTCAGATGCTGCCACTAGCGGAAGCTCGGAAAAATAAAACGCAGCTGGATTGGAAAAAAAATTCTGTGATCAATCCCAAGGCAACAGGGATTTTTCAATGGGATTTTGATTTGCAAGAAATTGCTGACTACATTGACTGGGGTCCTTTCTTTTGGGCATGGGATTTAAAAGGCGTTTATCCCGGAATTCTTAAGCATCCCAAATATGGCGAGCAAGCTCGGCAGATTTTTGAAGACGGCAATGTTTGGTTGAAGAAAATTATTCAAGAAAAATTATTTCAACCTAAAGCGATTGTTGGCTTGTGGCGGGCGAACCAAGTCGATGATGACGATGTGATTTTATATAATGAGCAAGGTGCTGAGATTGAACGCTTGTGTTTTATGCGCCAGCAAAGAGAAAAAGAAGCTGTTGGCGGATTTTATCGTTGTCTGGCGGATTATGTCGCGCCAAAAAGTTCAGCCAAGCAAGATTGGATGGGCGCGTTTGCAGTGACGATGGGCTCGGCTGTTGAGAAATTCGCTCAGGGACTTGAAAAAGAAAATGATGATTATAGTGCGTTGATCGTGAAAGCCTTGGGTGATCGCATGGTCGAGGCTTTGGCCGAGCTTGCGCATAAAAAAATGCGTGAATTTGTCGATTACGAAGTGAAGGAAAATCTCACCGTGCCGGATTTGATTGCCGAAAAATATCCCGGAGTGCGCCCGGCGCCTGGGTATCCGGCTTGTCCCGATCATCATGAGAAATTAAAAATCTGGAAGCTGCTTGATGTGGATAAAACGGTGGGTATTCATCTGACTGAGAATTTTGCTATGACTCCAAATAGTTCAGTGGCGGGGTATTATTTCTTTCACCCGGATGCCCGATATTTCCATGTCGGTAAGGTGGCTGATGACCAAGTGAAGTCTTTGGCTGGCCGAAAGGGTTTGCCTGAAGAGCAGTTGCGCAAATGGCTGTCGAATTTGATCTTTTAAAACGATCTTTTCGCTGACTCGTCTCTTAAAAATTGTTAATTTTAGCCATGGCTCAGGTCTTTCACAATGAAGCATTTCATCGCCTCAAAGAGGGCTCTGGAAAAGTATTTTTGCCGGCCTCTTTGTCGATTGCATTTTATAACAATATTCGACTCTTTGATTTGATGATGGCGGCTTTGCAAAACCAATCCACGCATAATTTTGAATTGATCATCAGTGATGACGGTTCAAGGCCAGACGTCGTTCAGCACATTCAAAAAAAGCTTTCACAATTAGATATTCCGGCGACGCACATTTGGCATGAGGACAAAGGGTTTCGGAAAAATCGCATGCTCAACTGGATGATCCATTATGCCAGCAGCGAGTACTTGATTTTTATCGATCAAGATTGTCTGCCGCATCCAGAATTCGTCACGGAACACATCAAGCACAAGACGGCGCATGCGGTTTTGTGCGGTCGTCGTATGGAGCTGACTCCTTGGGTTTCAGGATTGCTGACACCACAAAAAATATTGGATGGGTTTATCGAAAAAAATATTTGGTGGATTATTCCGGCAGGCCTATACATGAAAGACAACAATGGCATGAAGGGGATTTACTTCAAAGAAGGCTCTCTTCGCGAGCGTCTGAACAAAAAGCCACGCGGCCTTGTCGGGTGTAATTTTTCTGTTCATAAGTCGGATTTGCTGGCGATCAATGGTTTTGATTGGCGCTACGAAGCGGCGGGGACGGGTGAAGACAGTGATATTGAGCATCGACTGACGATGAATAGAGTACAGATGATTCCTTTCATCAATTCGGCAGTTCAGTATCATGTGTTTCATAAGCTCACGCCAAAGTCTTCAGTGAACGAAGGAATTTTTTCGCAAGTTTTAAAATCTCGAGAATCCAAAACGGCTTATGGTCTTTGCGAGCAATTGCAAGAAGCGGGAACTCAAGCATGACAAACAGTATTTGGAAATCGAAAATCTTTGTTATTTCTTGGCAGATTGTGCTTGGGATTTTTTGTTTGTTGTCGTTGACATCAAAAAGCGGAGTTCATCTTTTTGGGATTTTACTGATTTTGCTTTCGGCCATTGGTTTGAACTGGAAAAATTTTTTCCATCAAGAAAAATTGGCAGCAGGCCTTTTTCTTCTTTATCCATTGGCCATTGTTTGTGGCCTTTTCTCAACGGGGCACGGTGAAAGTGCGTTTCATGTGGCCATGGCATGGCCATGGACTTTGATGGTGCTACCAACTGTTTTGGTGATGGGACGAACGAAAGATATTCAGATCGTCAAATATTGTTTGGCGATAAGCCTAGCCATCGCGTGTTTGCAATGTTTTTACAATTTCGGAGTTGATTTTGATGGGGTTTTTAATTTTAAAACGCGGGTTCCAAGTTTTTGGGATATCAGTCGATGGGGGCTTTTTTCAGGACTCTCTTTGATTTTTTTAATTGCTATTTTGACGTCGTTGGATTTTAAAAAAATATTTTTATCCGCTAAAGGCATTGCTCTTCTCGTCCTGACTGTTTTTGATTTTATCTGCCTTTTTCTTTCGAATAATCGGGGGCCATGGTTAGGGCTTGGCGTTGCGCTGATGGTCTTTTTTATTCTTTGTCGGAAAAGTTGGAAAATTCTTTTGCCCGTCATTGTTGGTGCCACACTGATTTTTTCATTTTCTTCTGTCTTGCACTCAAGATTTAACTCCATCAGCGATGTTGAAGTCGGTCACAGTGGCATAACATCCAAAGATCAATCGAATTTGGGGCGTTTGAATATGTGGATGGTTGCCTCTGATTTTTTTAAAGAGCAACCGTTGTTTGGAACGGGGTTTGAAAATACGGAAATATCTTTAAGGAATTTTTTGAGTCGACAGACGGATGAGTACCGTCAAAAGTATGTCACGGATCAGTACAGTTACCGAGATCAGCACTCAAGCCCGATAACGATGTTGGTTCAAATGGGGATTATTTTTTCTTTTGCTTTTTGGATTTTGGTTGTTTGGGGTTTTTGGAAAATAATTTTACGCTGGTACAAAACTCGGTCGATATTTGATGCTGCATTGATTGCAGGGATTCTATTCCATCTGGTTCTGTGTATCGTTTATACTTCGTTTTTGTCGTATGAGGTTGTTAGTTTTATTCCACTGCTGGTGATGAGGGGAAACAGTCATGGCAACGCTTGATCAAATGCTTCAAGAAGCTCAGCGAGAAAATGCTTTTCTAGTTCCACTTTTGACGGTGGCGTTGGATGGCGGCCGCTTTTATGTCATGAGCTCGAAAGCCGAAGAGCTTTTTGCTATGATGCCTGAGATTTTTTTCTATGAAAAAATCGATTCCGAAAATCCTCAGGATCTCAGTCGTTTCACAGCGAAAGATTTATTATTTATCGAAGCTGAGAACGTTGATGAGCTTTGGAAATTGAATCATATCACTGGTTGTCAGTTGGCTTTGATCGGTGAGAAAAAATTAGATGAATCCTTAGTAGACTATGATGTGACCGAGAAAGATTTGCGAAGTGCGGTTTTAAGTTTCGAAGTCCATTGGAAAAAAATATCGGCGATGAAAACTTCATTTCATGCGATGGGACCTCTTCGTCGGCCGGCTCTGTTTTTAGATCGTGATGGAGTGGTGCTTGAATATCGCGAATACCCCAAAGACGTCAGCGAAGTTCAGTTGATGCCGGGAATTGCAGAGCTTATTTCTCGAGCGCACCAAAAAAATATGGCCGTGGTCATTGTCACCAATCAGTCGGGCTTGGGTCGTGGCTACTATGATTGGCAAGCTTATGATCAAGTGAACCGTCGGATGCTGGAACTTTTGGCGCAGGAAAAGGCCTATGTCGATCAGGTGATGAAAGCTCCTTTTTTTGAAAAGAGCTCGCAGAGTTTTGGTATGAGCCGCAAAAGTTTACGCAAACCACGACCGGGAATGTTTCATGCTTGCGTGGAAGAGTTGGGAATTGATCTTTCAAAATCGATCTTAGTCGGAGATTCTGCTTCTGACTTGATGGCGGGGGATCTTGCGGGAGTTGGAAAAGCGATGCTTTTGGACTCGGGCCGCAGCGAGATTGAGTTACAAAAATGGCGGGCGTGGCCGCTTCTTTCTCGGTCAAAATATGGGTTGCAAATCAAAGTCCTGGCGGCACTCAAGGACGTGGGTTTATAGTCATCCCAACCAAGCGGAGATAATTTCTTTTTCATTCAAATTGAAGGCTTCGGCAATTTTATAAAGTGTTGCCCGTCGGGGCAATGATGCTGAATTAAAAAAACGACTGAGAGATGGCTGTGGAATTCCTGATCTTTCTGCGAGTTTGGCAATTCCGCCGTGGCGATCAACAACTTTTCTCAAAGCATTTTTAAATTTCATGATGTCAGAAGCAATGGCATCAAGGTCATCAAATTTAATAAAAGGTTTTTTGAGCGGCTTTTTATGTGAATCGGCTTGCCAGTCAATTTCATCTTGAAGATCAGCGATGACTTCATTTCGGTCTTTTTCATTGTCAGCCTCTGACCACAGAACCATCAAATCATAACTGCCTTCGTATTCTCGTGCTTGCTCGACGCAGGCAGAAATAAAGCGAATCGATAAGCCAATTTTTTTCATTTGTGCCGCAATCTCATAAACACGAATTTTTTGCTCATCAGATGTTAAAAAAATGCTCATAAAAATCCTCTGTGCTCATAAGTTTCTTTGGAGATATCGTTTATTCTGTTTTTCAGCTTCGCCATTTCTCGCTTATCTTTATGCGCATTATTTTTTACATAACCCTGACATAAAAATGCTTTTCCAAATAAAATCACAACTGCAACACGAAGCTGCACTTTTCCATTTCCAAAGTTGTGCCACTTCATTTTAAATCCGTGTTGAATAGTCGCACCGTCGAGGCCTGTTGCCGGTCCCCAGAAATGGGGATTCGAAAACTGAGAACAAGGAGAAGGCCAACCCAGTTTCAAAAGTTCAATATCCGGTCTCAAGGTGCGCTTATATTCGGTGTCTGAGAATACTTTTGAGTGTTTCAAATCCAAGTATGAACTCAGCGACCATTCAGTCAGAACAATATTCATATCGGCGCTCTCCTTTATAACTTAACATATTATTAAATAACATTCAATATCGTATGATCAGATGGTTATAACCAACTGATATAACTAGTAAATTAATGCAATAAGAGTTCTCAAGCCCCAAGGTATTGAAGGCAAGAACGAGGGAGGATGGGTCCGAAATGCGGCAGAGAGGTATTGTTGGTTTCTATTTTAGTCATTATGCAATGCATTTTTTGATACTGTTTCAGGCTCAGGCGTTGGCTGATTTGGGAATGAAATGTAGGTTACGAGCAATCATTTTTAAGGACCAAAAGGGATGCGAAAAATCATTATGGTGACGGGGGCTGCGGGGTTTATCGGCAGTTCGTTTGCTCGCCAAGCTGTCAGTCGAAACTATCAAGTGATTATTGTCGATGCTTTGACTTACGCCGGGCATATGGAAAACATTGAAGAGATTGTCGATGGCGATAAAGTTATTTTTGAAAAAGTGAACCTGCTTGATTTCCCAGAGTTGCAAAAACTTTTTAAAAAATATCAGTTCAGTGGTGTTGTGAATTTTGCAGCCGAGTCTCATGTTGATAATTCAATCTCAGGCCCCAAAGCTTTTATTGAAACCAATATCACGGGAGCTTTTCATTTGCTTGAAGCGGCTCGTGAGTATTGGGCAAATCTTGCTGACAAGAGCAAAAAAGAATTTCGCTTTCTTCACGTTTCGACAGATGAAGTGTTTGGCGCTTTGGGTGCCGAAGGAAAGTTTTCTGAGACCACGGCCTATGCACCGAATTCTCCTTACTCGGCTTCAAAAGCGGCCAGTGATCATTTGGTCCGCGCGTGGTTTCATACTTACGGCCTGCCAACGGTGATTACCAATTGCTCAAATAATTATGGTCCCAGACAGTTTCCGGAAAAATTAATTCCTCGTATGATTCAATGTGCTTTAAAGGGCGAAGCTTTGCCAGTGTATGGAAATGGCTCCAACATCAGAGATTGGATTCATATCGACGATCACGCCAGTGGTGTGATGCTGGCTTTTGAAAAAGCAAAGCCAGGCAGCAATTACTGCTTTGGTGGAAATTCAGAGCGCAACAATCTTGAAGTGGTGAAATCGATTTGCCGAATTCTTGATGATCTTCGCCCGCGCGAAGATGGAAAAAAACACGAAACGAATATTCGTTTCGTCGAAGATCGCTTGGGACATGATTTCCGTTACGCGATTGATGACCGGCTGGCGCAAAAAGAGTTGGGTTTTACTCGCCACTATAAAAACTTCGAAGACGGTTTGGCTCAGACCGTGAATTGGTATCTTGAAAATCAAGAGTGGTCTGACAAAGTCACAGGTCAAAAGAAATAGGGAGTTCAAGTGAAAGCCATCGTTCTTGCCGGAGGTTCTGGCACCAGACTTTATCCCTCGACGAAAGCTCTCAGCAAGCAGCTTCTCCCGGTTTATGATAAGCCAACAATTTATTATCCGATTTCGGTGATGATGCTCTCGGGGATTAAAGACATTCTTATCATTAGCACTCCAAGAGATCTGCCAATGATTCAAAACTTGATGGGCGATGGACACGATCTTGGCGTGAATTTTAGCTATGCCATTCAGCCCGAACCCAAAGGTATTGCTCAAGCTTTTTTGATCGGTGAGAAATTTATCAACAATGATCCTTGCGCTTTGATTTTAGGGGATAATCTTTTTTACGGCCACGATTTGCCGAAAGATATCCAAGAGGCCGCCCAAAGAAAAACCGGAGCCACCGTTTTTGCATACCATGTGAATGATCCCGAAAGATATGGAGTGGTCGAATTCAATAAAGTTGGTCACGCCATTTCCATCGAAGAAAAACCCAAAGAGCCAAAATCGAATTGGGCCGTCACGGGACTTTATTTCTACGATCAACATGTGACAGAGTATGCGAAATCTTTGAAGCCCAGCCAAAGAGGCGAGCTTGAAATCTCAGATCTCAATCGTCTGTATCTCGAAAAAGGACAACTTTCCGTTAAAACTTTAGGTCGCGGAACGGCTTGGCTTGATACAGGAACTCATGAATCGCTTTTAGCCTCATCTCAGTTCGTGCAGACTATTGAGCAACGACAAGGTCTTAAAATCGCCTGTCTTGAAGAAATCGCGTACTTGATGGGTTACATTTCTCTCAGAGACTTGGAAAAATTAGCTGAGGAGTATCCGTCATCAAGTTACGGTCTTTATTTGAAACAACTTGTAAAATATGAACACAAACGTCAGTAAAGTTCTTATTTTTGGTTTCTCCGGACAGCTGGCCACAGCGCTGCGAAAGCGTTTTGACCGAGAGGCGCAGCCTGCCACTTTCTTGTCACGGGCGGAAGCTGATTTATTGAGGCCTGAATCTATCGAGCAAGTTCTCAACCATTATAAGCCAAAACTTATCATCAATGCAGCGGCCTACACCTCAGTGGATCTTGCCGAAAAAGAACAAGCCCACGCAAGGCTTGTGAATGTGGGATCGGTTGGAGTGATGGCGAGATGGGCGGCAAGACATGATGCTCATCTGATTCACTTCTCTACAGATTATGTGTTTGATGGAAGTGCCGTGCGCCCCTACGTCGAAGACGACGAAAAAAATCCGATCAATTTTTATGGCCTCACTAAGAGCGACGGCGAAGATCAGATTCTAGAGAGCAACTGTTCACACCAAATTTTGCGGGTGTCGTGGGTTTACTCGCCATGGGGAAATAATTTTGTCAAAACCATGCTGAGGCTTGGAAAAGAGCGTGAGGAAGTAAAAGTTGTCACCGACCAGATTGGTTGTCCGACTAGTGCAGAGGATATTGCCGAAGTGGTCATGCAAATGGCAAATCATCCAGAAAAGTCAGGAATTTTTCATTATTCGGGGAGAGGTGAAGCCAGTTGGTATGATTTTGCAAATGAAATTTTTCAGCAAGCGAAAGCTCAGGGGTTTTCGCTGAAAGTGAAGTCTTTAGTTCCTATTTCGACGGAAGAGTATCCATCAGTTGTAAAGCGGTCCTTAAATTCGAGACTCAATTGCCAAAAATTTCAGGCGAATTTTGGGCTGGATCTTCATCCTTGGACGCAGAGTTTGGAAAAAACAATTCATCAGCTAAAAAAGGAACATTCTTAAAACATGAAGGTTATTGCCACACCACTTGATCAGCTTTTAATTATCGAGCCTAAAGTTTTTGAAGATCCGCGAGGATATTTTTTTGAAGCTTACAATAAACGAACCTGGGCAGGGGCGGGACTCAATTATGAGTTTGTTCAAGACAATACATCTTGGTCAAAAAAAGGTGTGCTGCGGGGGCTGCATTTGCAACTCGGCGACTCGGCTCAGACAAAACTGGTCAGCGTCTTAAAAGGAAAAGTTTTAGATGTGGTCGTTGATCTGAGACGCGATTCGCCCACATTCAAAAAACAATTTTCTTTGGAGCTTTCTGACGAAAATAAAAGGCAGCTCTTGGTGCCTCGTGGTTTTGCTCATGGCTTTGTGACACTCAGTGAGTCAGCTCTATTTATTTATAAATGCGACAATTTATATAATCCGAAGACGGAGCTTGGGATTCTATTTAATGATCCCGATCTCAATATTGATTGGGGGCTTCCAGCCGATGAAATCGAAATTTCTGATAAAGACAGAAAGAATATGCCACTCAAAAATTTTCTGAATGATTTTGGTGGCTATTAAAAAATGAAGATCGATAAAAGAGAAAAACAGCTCATCAATTCTATCTACTCTCCACCGCGGCAGAAAAATGGTCGGCATTTGAAAGATATTTACGATGGTGACTATCAGATTCGTGAGTTCTCACTGGCGCGTCACGCTTTGTTGGCAGGATTAAAAGTTCTTGGATTAAAAAAGGGTGACAGCGTTTTACTTCCATCATTTATCTGTGGAGACGTACTTGCTCCTTTTAATTTGTTGGGTCTTAAAATTTTATTCTATCCTGTTGATGAGAAATTAAAAATAACCACAAGGATGAATGATCTACCTAATGCGAGCGCAATTATGGCGGTTCACTATTTTGGTTTGGAAACTGACCTGTCTATTTTTCGAGAGTACTGCCAAAAGCATAAAGCGCTTTTAATTGAAGACAATGCGCATGGCATGTTCAGCCGTTCAGCTGACGGGCAATTGCTAGGGACGCTGGGCGATATTGGAATTATAAGCATTAGAAAAACACTGCCGATTTCAAATGGGGCACTGTTAATTTATAGAAATAAAGCAGAAAATATTCCGATCTTAACTTCAATCGGTGCGCCTTCGGTGCGTATGGCAATAAAAAATGTCTTTCGTTCTATGATCACGTTATGTGGAACTGGCTTTCTCATTGGTGTGACAAAACTAAAGCGACGTCTGCGACTGATGTTAAAAGGCGACGAATTCCCTCCTTCTCAAAGCGAAGATGAATACAATATTCCTCTGTCTCCAAACCCAATAAATATAGAAGAATACATGGAGACCGTGGATGTTTCCAAAGAAGTGAATAGACGTAGAGAGCTTTTTAATTTTTTATCAAAGCTTGCCAAGAATCTGCAAATTCAGCCGCTCAAAGAATTTTTATCACCTTCTGAGGTCCCTTACGTCTATCCATTTTGGTGCTCGCCAGAAAATATTAGTTTAGTAAAAAAAGAATTGGAATCGATTGGATTGGAATTTGTCAATTGGCCGACTTTGCCTCAATATGTTCAAGAGGATAAAGAGAAACCTCATTTTTACTCAAATTTATATATGGTCAAATTTCTATGGTGACTGGAAAAATGAAAAGTACCTCTACAGCATTGAATGTGAAATTAGATCTTTCCCAAGTCGAATGGAATGAATATTTGGCAAAGTGTGTGAACGCCAATATTTTTTCAACTTGGGAGTGGGGCCAATATAAAGGCGGAGGCTGGTCTATTGAAAGATTGGCATTCTTTCGTGGTGAAGCTTTTGTGGGAATGATTCAGATTCTCATAAAAAAACTGGGCCCTTTTAGGCTGGGCTGGTCATCTTCCGGCATCAATCTCATTGATTACAAAGATATGAGTGATCTTGTTCAGGCTCTTGGAAATCAATTCGATTTTAAAAGGACGATTTTAAGAATATGTTTTCAAGATGACGGTTCAGGAGAAAATCGATTTACTTTTGATTCAATCTCTGAATTTAGAAAACCTATTGTTGAGGTCAACAGTGGATATACGATCAGATTTGATTTGAAAAATTATTCGAATTTACCAGAAATTTACTCCAGCAATACTCGATACTATTTAAAAAAATCTCTCAAGAATGATTTGCAATTTCAAGTAAGTGAATTCAATCCATTGGAGTTCACAAAAATTCACAATGAAATGGTGAGCTTAAAAGAATTAAAACATTTGCTTATTAACGAGTCCGACATGGTCAACTTAAGCCAACATTTTAGAGACAAAATTTTTCTAGCAAAGGTTCTGCATGGAGATGAAATTCAATCTGTCTGCGCAATTATAAAATGGGAGAAGATTGCCTATTATTTTTTGGCGGGAGCCAATGAGGCAGGTCGTAAATCATCTGCGTCTTTTTTTATGATAAATAAATTAATTGATTATTTAAAAGGCGAAGGAATTAAAAAATTCGATTTTGGAGGAATAACTCCCTTTAAGGAATCGGCATTTGGAGTGAATCGATTCAAAATGGGTTTTAACGGCCAAGTCGTTCGTTATATCGGCGAGAGAGAGTTGACTAAAAATTTCATTCTTTATTTGGGGTTTAATCTGTTGCTGCGGTTCAAAAAGGGAATGTAGGTTTTGATTTTATGAAATCAACGATTATCCTTGTTGGTCTACTTTTCTTATGTATTTTTCGTATGCCTCTGGCGGCAGCTTTCCATTTTAGAAAAATAATAATTCCTTTGGACCTGCTGCCACTTCTGTTTTTGATAATCATTTTTGTAACTAGGTATAGATCTGAAGACCTCCGAAAGAGAGCTCAACTCTTATGGGGCAAAAGTTGGTTTCGATGGAACATTTTGCTATTTGCATATGCTGTTAGCTATATCGCTTTAACATTATACTCAATGGATGCAGGAGCAACCCAGGCGGTGAGAGAATTGATGTCTACCACTTTATTTCTTATTTTCCCTTTATTGCTTTTTTTATCTTTTAAAAGAAACGAATTACTTTTCATTCTAAATTGTACGCTTCGTGGGGTTGTCTTTGTTGCATTTTTTTTGACGTTGTCTGAGTTTGTTTTAATTCAATTTCATTTTTTTAATGCGACAGAAATTCGCTATTGGCTTATGGGCGAAATATATACTTCGCCCATTCGTATTAATACATTTATGGGGCAGGGTGCGATTTCAAGCCTTATCCCTTTATCGGCGTATGTATTCTATTTCTTCAATGCAACTGAATCTTTCTATTCTCATATTACCGTTAAAAGGGATGAGAAGGCTTTGCTAGCCTTGTCATTTTTAACAATTCTCATGAGTGATTCGTTTACATTGGTGTTGATATTAATTTTGATAAGTGCGGGAACGGTTTATTATTTTATGAGGAATGATGTCAAGCATAAGGGAATTGCGTTTTCAAGGAAGCAATTTCTATCACGTCTTTCTTTTTTATTTTTGGCGATCTTAATTTTGATGTGTATTACTCCTTTGGGAGAACGATTTATTGCATATTTTTATAGAGGCCAAATCATAGCGGCATTGGGTAACTACTATCCGCGTTTAAGCCAATGCCATTTATCTTCTTTAATTTTTGGATTTCCTCATAGCGATGGATATGTGCAATCTGCGGAATGTCGGAGTGGTGAATTCCATGGGATACACATGATCTTTCAAGTGGGTCTTTTGGTACAGATATTGTGGTATTTATTTTTATTATCACCTATCTATGCAACTATAAAATTTGTACGCGGTGATCGGTCCAGTCACTTATTAGCACTTATCTTGGGAGCCTTGGTATTTCCTCTTGCTTTGATTCACTATGCAGGCGCAGAAATATGGGGAAATAACTATGTCTTAGCTCTTTTTGTTGTTTTAGTCTTCAAAGAGCAAGTTGCCAGCGCCGCATTCCATTGATATGAAATTAATTGCATGTCACATCAACTAGAACGGAGTTTTAGATGACTCGACCACCTAACTCTACTGAGAGATGCCTAATTCCAGAGGATGCGATTATTTTGGATGCCCTGAAAGTTATTAATGAGGGCTCAAAGAGAATTGCGATCATCGTTAATCAGCGTAATCAATTATTAGGTGTTATCACGGATGGCGATGTCCGCCGTGGGTTATTACAAGGTATTTCTCTTAACTCAAGTGTTCAAGATATTATGGTTAAGAAGCCGACTTCTGCAGCCGTCGGGACGGATCCCCTCGACTTGATTGAGCTTATGCAAAAAAAAGCAGTTCAACAGATTCCATTAGTCGATAAAGAAAATATCGTTCACTCCGTTCATACTCTCATAGAGCTCACCCACCGCGAGGTGGAACACGACAATGCCGTTATCCTTATGGTGGGAGGGCTTGGAACTCGCCTCGGAGAGCTTACCGCACGTTGTCCCAAACCCATGTTGAATGTTGGAGGAAAACCCATCCTTGAAGCCATTGTTGATAATTTTAGACATCATGGTTTTAAAAACTTTTTCTTTGCGGTTAATTATAAATCAGAGATGATCGAAGACCATTTTGGTGACGGTACCAAATGGGGTATTCATATCAGCTACCTTCGCGAAAAAGAGCGTCTTGGAACTGCGGGATCTTTAAGCCTCTTTAAGCCCATCAATGATTTGCCGATTGTGGTCATGAATGGAGATCTGCTGACGCAAGTCAACTTCACGAGCTTGATAAAGCATCACAATGACAAAAAGTTGGACGCTTGCAGCTGTATTCGCAATTACGATTTTCAAATACCTTTTGGAGTTGTGGAAATCGATGGTTTCAAAATTACTAAAATAGAGGAAAAGCCTCTGAAATCATTCTTAGTCAGCGCGGGCATTTATGTTTTAAGCCCTGAGGCCTTAGCTTTCGTACCAAGCGGATCTTATTTTGACATGCCTTCCTTGCTTGAAAAAATGTTACAGGAAAATAAAAGCGTGGGTGCCTTTCCAATTCATGAATACTGGCTTGATATAGGACGGAAAGACGACTTTGAGCAGGCCGCTCAAGATTATAAACAAATAAAGTAAGGCAATCCATGGAGCACATTGGTTTAATTGGATACGGGCTATTGGGACAAGTTATTACAGAGCATCTGAAAAACAAGGGATATCAGGTTGTCGTTTTTGATATCATCCCAACAACTGAACATACTTTCTTTAAGATGGATATTACCGATGAAGCTTCTGTCGCGCAGACAATTTCTTTACTGACCCAATCAGGAATTAAGCTCGGCGCTATCATCAACTGCAGTTACCCTCGCGGAAAAGACTATGGTCATAAACTCGAAGAAGTTTCCCTTAGCAGCTTTAACGAAAATGTCAGCCTGCATTTAGGCGGCTATTTCAATATAATGAAGCAGTTTGGATTCTACCTCAAGAGTCTTGGCGGGGGGGCGATTATTTCGTTTTCTTCGATTTATGGTCTTTCCGCTCCACGCTTCGAAATATACGATGGCCTTCCATTTACAATGCCAGTTGAATATGCCGCTATAAAAGCGGCCATTTTGCATCTCAACAAATACATGGCAAAATATTTCGCTGGAACTAATGTTCGGTTCAACTCTCTTTCGCCGGGAGGCATTTTTAGCAACCATGACGAAAAGTTTGTTTCTGCTTACGGTCAATTTAGTCTCCATTCTAAAAAAGGAATGCTCATGCCTGCCGATCTCGCCGGTCCCGTCGAGTTTTTAATTTCTTCCGCCGCCAACCACTTGAATGGACAAAATTTAGTTATCGATGACGGTTGGACTCTATGACTTTAGAAATTTCTAAAGATCATTATTTGGAACTCGAAAAACTCGCATTAGGGGTCTTTGCACCGCTCAAAGGCTTCATGGGTGAAGAGGACTTTCACTCATGCGTGAATGACTACCGCCTTGCAAGTGGAGCGGTTTTTCCGGTGCCGATTCTTTTTGACATTGTAGAATCAGATCACACAAAAATATCGCGCCTAGCTTCGGTCGATCTTTTCTTTGAAGGAAAAAAAGTGGGAACTCTTTTTCCTCAATCCTTTTTCCGAGTTGCCGATAAAACTGTCGTGGCTAAAAAAATATTCGGCACAGATTCCCTTGACCATCCTGGGGTCAAAAATTTTTTGGCGACGAAAGAATATTTTGTTGGTGGTCCCGTCGAAATGCATGTCCGTCCCCAGTTTGAATTCGCTAAATATGAATTCACTCCTCAAGAGACTCGAGAGTATTTCAAATCCATGAATTGGAATACGATTGTGGGTTTCCAAACGCGCAACGTCCCCCATCGAGCGCATGAATATTTACAAAAAGTGGCTCTGGAAACAGTCGATGGACTTTTGATTCAACCCTTGGTTGGAAAGAAAAAAAATGGCGACTATCAACCTGCAGCTGTGATCGCTGGTTATGAAGCATTAATTAAATATTACTATCCTGGAAATAGGGTCAAATTAGCCGTGTTATCGACGGTCATGCGCTATGCGGGGCCGCGAGAAGCTATTTTTCATGCCCTTATTCGGGCCAATTATGGTTGCACTCACTTTGTCGTGGGGCGCGATCACGCCGGCGTGGGCGGATTTTACGGCAAGTATCAAGCGCATGAACTTATCACACGTTTTGAGAGTGAGCTCCCTATCAAAATCATAAAATTATCAGGCCCCTACTACTGCAAGGCTTGTGAATCGATTGCGACCGAAAAAACTTGTCCTCATTTTGTGAGTGCTCCAGATGAATGCATTGAAATCAGCGGCACCTTAATGCGCAAAATGATTCGTGACGGCGCTGCAGTTGATAAACGATTCATGCGTCCCGAAGTCGTTCAAGCTTTGCAAAATATCGAGATATTCATTTAAGGCGAATTCAAATGGCACTCTCCGCGGATCAATCTTTTTCTTTCCTTTTAATTCTTATTTTGTTCTTAGGCCTCTCCCATGCTCTCGCTTATATTTTTGAACGTTTTAAACAGCCGCGAGTGATTGGTGAAATTCTTGCAGGCTGCCTACTGGGGGCCACCGGATTAGCTCACCTTGCCCCTGAAACATACTCTTTGTTATTCAAAATCAGTGCCCCCGCTTTGGGAGCTATGGGCGGATTCCAAGAGTTGGGATTGCTCTTATTAATGTTCTGTTCGGGCTTTGAAGTGACCATGTTAAGTCAGGGGAAAGAACTCAAACAAAGTCTCTGGCTCGCCTTTGTCGGACTCAGTATCCCTCTTATCGCCGCCTTTTTTTTGGTCGACCTTTTTGACATGGACGCAATGATGGGGTCCATCAAAGACACTGACTCTCTCCGAATCATTTTTATGCTCGCAATGGCCGTCACAAGTATACCTGTTATTTCACGAATCTTGGCGGATCTTCAACTTCTCGGAACCAAATTTGCCCGTGTCGTTCTGTCGGTAGCCCTCATCGAAGATCTCGTTTTGTATGGAATTCTAAGCGCCCTCCTAGCCAAACATAGCATTGGCAGCGGTGCGGATTGGGGACTTAAAGCCACACTTGGTATTGCCAAGGGAACTTGGGCTGACTTTGTAGCCAATTTTGCCATGGTCTTAGTGCTCTTTGGATTCGCTTTGTGGGGGGGGCCCGCCCTTTTTCGAAAAGTAAAAAAGATGCGAATTAATTTTCTCTTCAAAGGGAATCAGTCTGCTTTTATCTTAGTCTTCATGCTGACCTTGGTTCTTTGCGCGAACCTTCTTGGCGTAGCTGCTATTTTTGCCGCCTTTATTGCCGGCATGATTGTCGGTCGAGATAAGAAACATCTCGATTCCAGCCTCGCAAACATTCGCAATTTTTCATTCGCTACTTTTATTCCTCTTTATTTCGCAGGAGTTGGTTTCAGTTTAGATTTATATTCTGGAATAGATGGGATGCAGTTTGTTTTGTTTTTTGGTCTATCTAGTTTAGTTAAAATATCCAGTATCTTTTTTGCTTCTTGGATATCCAAACAAAGCTTCAAGCTTTCTTGGGCCTATGGTTTTGCGCTGAACGCTCGCGGTGGCCCAGGAATTGTCTTGGCGACGATTTGTTATCATGCCGATCTCATTAGCAAACCTTTTTTTGGGACTCTCATTCTTACGGCAATTGTCACTAGTCTGATCTCTGGGGCCTTCCTAGATCGAGCTAAGTCGACTTTGCAATAAGCCCATATTAGATAGAGGAAAAGACCTTTACAGGTATACGTATTTTTGGCATAGATGAGCCCATGCCAAAAAATTCGCAACACCTTAAAATGGTTAAAGATTCTGTCCTAGAGGCAAGCAGAATTGGCAAATCTTGTTTGGTTGCATTTGACCTGGATTCAACCTTATTCACCGTCGTCCCACGACTCCATCAAGTCATGCAAAATTTTGCTAAAGACTCGATGACTCAAAAGCGATTTCCGGAGCTGATCGAAAAAATACGGCAGGTTGAGTTTGTTGCTACTGACTGGGGCATTGAGGGCGCGCTCCTGCGTGCAGGTCTTCATGATCACTCCGAAGAGTTCTCAAAGCTAGCCCATGATTTTTGGTACGATAAATATTTTTCGAATGCTTATTTGCAATATGACGAACCTTACGATGGGGCCCCTGAATTCATTCAACAAATATGGGCTCATGGTGCACATATCGCCTACATCACTGGGCGAGATGTCGCACGCATGGGCGAAGGCTCTGTCAGTATTTTGAAAAAATGGGGCTTTCCAGTCAATCAAGAGCGTGCAGAGCTTGTGCTTAAACCAGAGAAGGGGATGAACGATGCCCGCTTTAAAACCGATTGGTTCAAAAAGATTCCGGCAGGTGCTTTTTCGAAAATCTATTTCTTTGAAAATGAGCCCGTAAATTTACATGCCATCGTTGAGGATTGTCCTGACGTTGAAATTCTATTTTTTGAGAGTACGCACTCGGGAAAAGCTTCCGCTTCAGAGGCTTGGCCCAAAATTCGACACTTTAATTTAACTTCGCAAAAAAAGATTTAGCTTCATGTTAGCACTCTCAAGAAAAATTGCAAAAAACCAAGGAAAAAAAATATTCGCTTTGGTTTTGCTTATTCTTCTATCCAATTTGCTTGAGGGCATCGGAATTTCATTAGTGATTCCTGTTTTTCAAAAATTGTTGAACAACGGAGTTAGCCCATCCGGTATCAGTCTTTTCATAGATCACGCGGTTCGCATGGTGGGAATCGAACCCACTCTCAGAAATATTTTAATACTGCTCAATATAGCTTTCGTTTCAAAAACTCTTGTCGCGGTCGCCGCGAAGTATTTTTCCACAGCTATTGCCTCCGACTACCTACAAGAAATGCAGATCGGCTTGTTCGAAAATTTAATGCGCGCTCGTCTTTCATTTTTCCATAAGGAAAAGCAAGGTCGCTTTATTAACGGGATGACCACCGAGATTGTTAGAACATCCAATGTTTTTATTTTAGTGGCCACATGGATTTCTTCGCTGATTACCGCGATCTTGTATCTTTTTATTGCCTTAAAAATTTCATGGCAATTAGCTATCTTGGCAGGTGTTATTGGCTTGGTCTGCGTAGCTCCGCTACGTATTATTAATTTGAAAGCGACCCGCTATGGAACTAAATGGACCGGCTTGAATGAAAAAATCCAGAGCCTTCTCGGCGAAACTTTTTCGGGAATGAAGTATATAAAAGCCAGTGCTTTTGAAAAAGGAATACTCGAAAAATTTCGAATATTGTCAAAAATGTTTCGGGATAATTGGGCGAAAATGGCCTTCAACTCAAATTTGGCGGCCCTCTTCTCGCATCCGATCGGTGTCTTTGTATTATCCATACTTCTTTATGCGAGTGTTTCATTTTCTATTGGCATACCCGAACTGATTGTTTTTCTCCTCGCATTTATGCGACTCCTTCCTACTCTCGCCAGCATGGCTGGCTTGAAGAATGATATTAATTCGAATGTTTCAGCACTCGAACTTATCGAGCAACTCAACGCCCAGTCTCGGGCGGAGCAAGAGCTTAATATTGGCCAAAAGAAAATTCAGTTCCAACACCAGATCGAACTTCACAATATTCAGTTTCGACATTCACCGCAGGTTCCTTTGCTCAAGGGAATAAACTGGCGCATTCCTTTTGGAAAGACCATTGCCATCATGGGGCCCTCAGGATGTGGGAAAACGACTTTAGTCGATCTCATTTTACGACTTTATGATTTGCAAGGGGGTTCGATACAAGTGGACGATTGCAATCTTAATGAGCTCAATCTTGAAAGTTGGCGCAGTCAAATTGCTTATGTCGCGCAAGATACATTTCTATTTCACGACTCGGTTAAAAATAATATTCTTATTTCAGATCCTCATGCCTCTGAGGAAGAGGTTGTGGCTGCTGCAAAAATGGCCCATGCCCATGAATTTATTTTGGACCTCGAAGAAGGGTATAGCACCATCGTAGGAGATCGAGGATCGCGCCTATCGGGAGGTCAAAAGCAACGCATTGCTTTAGCGAGGGCTTTGCTAAAAAAACCACGCTTGCTCATTTTAGATGAAGCGACGAGTGCGTTGGACTCTCGCTCAGAGGAGTTGATTCGGCAAACGATTCATGATCTTAAGAAGCAAGCTAATATGACGATCATTATTATTGCTCACCGGATGGCAACCGTCGTCGAGGCCGATGAGATTTTTACTTTGGAAGCCTCTGAAGCATGATCTCATCGCTGGTGTTAGTCCATTCATCCAAAGAATTTAGGCAAATCTTAGCTAGGTATCCTGAGCTTCGAGATTCTTCTGAGGTTTGCTTTCTGACTGCAAATGTTGATGCTGCAGATATGATCGATTTTCCTTCCGCTAGAGTTTTTTATTGCGATAGTCGGCTGACGATAGATGATCTTCATGAAATTCATCACGAGACTTCGCAAATTTTAGAAACTTGGTACATTGATAAGTCCGGTCAAGATTTAACTAACATCAATGGCTTGTCGGTAGGGCGGTGCTATTGCCTATTTATGTACCACCTTCTTTCTTTCGCCCTTAAAATGAAAAGACTGATCAATACAGCGGAAAGAAATTACCAAACTATTTTCATTACTGAGACAAAAAATAAATTTTTGACAGCTTTCTTAAAAGATGAACTTAAAAGTCAGTCCAAATTAAAGATCCTTCCCATCTTCTCAACAGAAACGGAATTTATTCCGACTCCGACGATTCATTTTAAAACCACCAGCAACTCCATTTATTTTAATTTCCGATGGCAACTCAAGAATATTTTAAGAATGCCTTACGTGCTCTTCATCCAGTATCTTCATTATTTTTTTAAATCAAAAAAGCATGTAATCATGACTGACTCTGGTAAAATTGATGACGTCATTGCCTTCTACAGCCAGGCCAAAAATGATCCGGTCAATTTTGATTTCATTTTCCCTTTACAGCTGAAGTCATTTTCTATTTTTTCTAAAAAGAATTTTTTTTTCATCAATCCTTTTCATTATTTTTATAAAAATACCGCCCGAAGGATGGCGTCAAACTTAGCTCTTCACGGGCAAGAAAGTCCTTTTCTAGCGCGCACGCTCGTCAGCTTTCTTGTCAATACCTACTTAGCACCTACTTTTGCCGGAGTTATCGCCTATTATTCTTCGGCTCGCTCACAGCTGCGCCGGTTACGAGCCGATCTTTTTATTGCCTCGGCAGAAAGCCACGAAACAAACCTAGCAATAGCTCAGGCAGCAAAATCCTTGGGTATTAAAACTGCCACTATTCCCCATGGGATTGCCTATCCACTTCTGCCGACCTCCTTCTATAAAGAGTCCACAATGAAAATTTATGACTCTGCTTTTATTTTTTCGAGTGCTTCTGCACCAAAATGGATCGAGAGAGGATTTAGTCCTAGAGAATTATATGTGTCTTCCTTCTATCATTTCTTCAAAATGAAATTTCTTCCGAAGCGTGAGCCTATCGTACAATATAAGAAAGCTCTTATCTTACCTTTCGATTTTAATGATCTTTCGCGTATGAATTTTGTTCTCCAGGGAGTTCGAGATATAGTTGACCTCTGCCTAGAATTAAAAATCACCAATCTTGGTATCAAAACCCGCATAGAGAACCAGTTAAAAACTATGTTCGTAAAAAATGGTCAAGTCCAGTATCGAGGCTTAACCATTCCGACCTTTTTTGGTTACTATGCATTTCCGCAAATCGTTGTACAATATGATTTTGTTATCGGACCGCTAGCAAGTTCTCTGATAGAATCCTTAGCTATGGGCATCGATTACTATAGTTACAATCCTGTTGAGGTCAATATCGGCACATGGGAGTACTCACCATTTTTCGATATTATTTACGTAGCACAGACCCAAAAAGAATTGGCTGACAATATTAAAAATAGAAAAATTTTTAGACCTGGAAAAAGTCTGGATGATATTATTCTATTATCCAGCATCTCAGATAAAACATCTTTTTTTAAATTCTTCGAAAATTCTGTTTCTGACTGTTTAGAGAGAACTCATGATGAAAAAAATATTTAAGTCTTCTGTTTCGTTTTTGAAAATTGGTTTTGTTCACGATATGAAAAACATTCGCTCTCGAGTTTCCCTTTTCTTTTTTAATTTTATCCCTGATTTTTTTTTATTAATCCCGATACGCAATTTGATTTTAATACTTGGGGGGGGCAAAGTCCCTTTTCTAGCTTGTTATATCCGCTCTCCTTTTTACTGTGGAAATTTATCGAATCTGACTGTAGGACCTGGGGTTTTTATAAATAAGCACGCTTATATCGAATCCAACGCTTCTGTTAAAATTGGTGAAAAGTGCCAAATAGGTCCTTACTTTAAAGTAGAGAATACCAATCATGTTAATACCGTGAATATGAATACGGCCTTATTTCCTGTTGTCGTTGAGGCGAGTGTTTGGATTGGATCAGGAGTTATTCTTCTGCCAAAAGCATATATTGAGAGTCATTCTATTGTCGCCGCGGGGGCCGTTGTTTCTGGCAAGCTTGAAGGCCATAAAACTTACGGCGGCGTTCCCGCAAAGCAACTCCTTAAGAGGAATCCATCATGAATCTGACTGCAAATGAAGTACAAAGTATATTGGAATTGCCGAGTTATGGGATCTTGGCCAATGGGCGGGCTGGTACAGATTATCTGCAGAGTCTTTTTGATGGACATCCTGAAGTAATGACTTTCAACGGATTTTTTTTATTTTATGAATTTTGGAATAAAGCCCAAACAATTAAAGTAAAACATCCTTCCCTGAACGATTTCGCTGAAGAATTTGTCGGCCATTTCATAGAAAAATTGAAATCAAAGTACGATATCCAAGAGCACAAGGATCAACTGGGTGAAAATTACGATCAATTTTTAGACTTAGGTCTAAACCAATTTAAAGAATTCCTCGTAGCATTTCTTGAACATTGCGAACTAAATTCGAAAACAGCCTTAATCGCAGCTACCTGGGCCTATCATCGAACTCTAGGGCGCGCATCGGATTGTCTTAAAATATTTCTTCATCATCCACACGTCGAAGGGGAGTGTGATAGCTTCTTGAAGGATTTTCCAGAAGCGACTCTCATCTTCATGACGAGGGATCCGCGCGCTAATTTGTTTTCTAGCATCACTAACTATACTCGTTATTACCCCGAATCTGCCACATTCCCTCTCGTGTATGCATACATACAATCTATTTTTTCTGATTCGATAAGATATACTGTAAAGACTAAAAAATTATTTTCAGTCAAAATAGAAACGCTAAATGAAGTCGAAATCCATAAAAAGATTTGTGTACGTATTGGCGTTGATTACAATTCATGTATGTTAAGATCTACTTGGGGAGGCCTGCTCTGGCATGGAGATCGCCTTTCACAAAAGAAAGCAAAAGATCCTAATTCTCGAGAGATACTTCGTAATGGTTGGGAATCCGAATTGTCTGGCTGGGACATTATGGTCATCAACTTTTTTACAAAAAAGATGCGGACCCATTATGGATACACGACAAACGAGTCGAGCCCTTGGACGCATTTATTGGCGCCTCTTTTTGTAATTGTACCTTTACGCATTGAATATTCTTATCTGAGTCCCAGGATACTTCATAGAAAAGGACTTAAAAGATTCGCGCTTCATTGGATTTATTATTTCCTGCAAATTCGTTTTTTATTCGGCCTGATTTTCACTAAAAGTTCATTCGAAGATCAAGAATATTTTTAAAGACTACGAACCGTTATTAATATCTTGGATAAGATTATAGTATTTCTGCGCCATCGTTTTTTCTGAAAAAAGATTTATATTTTTTTTTGCAACTTGTGCACGAGAAAGCCACTTATCTTCTTCGGACACAAATAAATGCAGTGCTTGCGCAATCGCTTTGGGATCGCAGGGTGGGATGATATAACCATTCTCTTCGTGAGAAATAAATTCTGGAATTGCGCCTACATTTGTGGCAAGTGTCGGTACCTCAACTGCCATAGCTTCGATCAGAGAAAGGCCAAACCCTTCAAAATCGCGGGTTAATACCATCAAAAGATCCAAATAAGAAATGATACTTTTAGAGCTCCCCTGTACAAACCCCAAAATAAAGATGTTTTTTTCAATTCCTATTTCAAAGGCAATTTTGAGAAGGCGGTCTTTTTCTGCCTCTGTATAGCTACCGACAAAAACGGCTATGAGTTGTTCGCGGATGGCTTCAGGTAATAGAGCGAGACCCCGAATAAGATCTTCATGCCCCTTATAGGCCTCGACTCGCCCCACGATTCCAATAACTTTTTTATTGGGGTGCTCGCGACGAAAATTTTCAAGAGGAACGCAAGGCTCAATCGGACTTTCAATATCTGTCCCATTATGAATGAAAGACGTTTTATCCATAAGCTTAAAGGCAGTTCGTACCTTCAAAATTGTTTGCAGAGTCGCCTGCGAAACGGCAATCGTAACGGCAGAAGATGAAATGCGCCGATCTACCGCTTTTTCGAACATTTTTCGCAGCACCTGATAGGGGGTGGCATTATGATGAACAATAAGAAGTGACTTAATACGAAGCCTTTTACTCGCCAATACAGCGGCCAACGCTCCCCACGCACCTGGATAAGCTCCATTGTCCGCAATCAGAAAATCAATCTGCGCACTTCTTAAAATACGAAGGCCTTGTAAATACTGAAGTAGAAAAAATAATGGCAAAAAAGGGTAGAGACCAAAGCGTAAATACTTTCCCAAAGGAAGGGACTGCAGGAAATTCAAAACAGAGACATAAGACACAGATTGAAATATAAAAGTTTTCACATTTAATTTTTGATAAATGGGCCCGTAGTGTCTCAATCCATCGTTGTCCTTGTTCGTAATCAAAATAAATTTGTCTGAAGCATTAGGCCAGGCTTTTAATAAACTAGCCAGATGAGAATCTACTCCTCCGCATTGATACTGTTCTAAATAAATTCCAATTTTCAGAAATGCCCCCTCTGCTTGTCTACTAGTTTTTTTCTTGAGACATTCTGGCAAAGGCGAGGGCTACAAGGCTATTTACATTCTTCATTAAAGTCATATCTTCAAATGAAAATCGAATTTTAAGCTCGTTTTCAATCTCGACAATAATTTGCATATGATTGAGCGAATCCCAGGACGGAATATTCTGCGCAGACGATTCGCCTGTGATGAGGTCGGATGAAATATTCAGTTGTTTGGCGGCGATAGTCGTAATTTTTTTATAAAGATCAGCTTCCGTCATGAGTGACTCCTAGATCAAATTTTTGAGGGCATTGCGATCTACTTTACCATTGATATTTAAGGGCATTTCATCAAGGAAGGCTATCGACTTCGGCAGCATGTATTCTGGAACAACTTCACCTAATTTGGACAAAATAAATTCTTTATTAAGTTTTTCATTTTCATTTTGAATAAATGCATAGAGACCGCCGTTATTATAGATCACGGCCACAGACTCAAGATTCGTTATCTTTCGAATGTGATGTTCAATTTCTCCCAACTCGACTCGAAACCCATTAATTTTAATTTGGTTATCACGCCGCCCCAAATAAACGTAATTATTATTGTCATTGAGGTAAACCAAATCACCTGTTTTATACCAACGGCCCGGGAGCTGACTCGATTTAAGAGTAATGAAAGAACTCTCTGTCTTTATGCTATCTTTCCAATAGCCTTGAGCAACCTGCGCCCCATAAACACAAAGCTCTCCTTTTTCGCCGTCCTTAACAATTTCACCGGCCTCAGAGATCACCGCCGTCGCAATTCCAGGATTTGGATGACCGATGGAAACAGCTCCGTTAATGTACTCCAACTCAGAAGTCTCATACCAACGATAGCGAAGAAACGTATTGGTTGCCTCTGTGGGTCCAAAAACATTTTCAATAACAGAGTGGGGAGCGCTCTTCTTCCAGGCCTTTACATGCGACACCAAAAGAGATTCGCCGGCAAAAAATGAGTACCGTAAACTTAAAAGATTAATTTCACCGGCATCCAAATACCTTTTGGCATAATTCACAACCGAAGGAACTATATAAGATACGGTGATTTTACTATCCTGGAGAAGCTTTAAAATATTCAAATAAGCCAAGCCATCCAGCTTGACTGGATAGACGCAAGCCCCCACACTCCAAGCAACGAATATTCCAAGAATAGACATATCGAATGTCAACTCGATAGCTTGTAAAAAGCGATCGCTCGGTTTGAAGTCATAAAATCCGTAATCTGTCATGACCGAAAGGTAATGACAGATGTTCTTGTGGCTGATCGGAACCCCTTTTGGTTTGCCGGTACTTCCAGAGGTAAACATCATGTAGACGAAGTCATCTTCGAAGGCCTTAACTATTGGTAACTCTGCAAACTTTGCTAAAGAGGGCGCTGCCATTGAACTCACGATGTGAGTCAGCTTGGAGTTGGTACACTGACAGATTTTGTTGATGGCCGAGGAGGACTCTTTGGTCCCTAAAATAATTTTTATTTCCGCGTCGTCGCAGATAAGGCCATTCCGCTCGGATGGAGATTTACTATTTAAAGGAACATATCCCGACCCATTCAAAAGGATAGCGATAATGGAAGCATAAGTATAAATGCTATGATCGGAATACAGCCCAATGAATCGTTGTCGATCTCCATGATGATCCTTTATCTGTCTCAATATACCTAAGGCAATATTCATGAGACCAGCGTAAGAATAGGTCACGCCCTCGATATGAATAGCATCAGCGTCTGGACTTTGCTGATAGTTGCGAATAAAATCCGCTACGGCTGATCTCCCGGGCGTTAAAAGAATATTATCTCTGAGCATTTTAACTCCGCTTAAAAACCGCTAAATTACTGTGCAGATTTGGCATCACAATAAGGCGGGGACTAGTGCCCATCACCACGCAGTTATCAGGAATCTGCTCGTTTATAATTGTCGTCTTTGGAGATACAATCACATTATTACCAATCTTAGTATTTCCAAAGACTGCAGAATTGCCATACAAAATGACTCCGTCCCCAAATGTGGGGTGGGTCCATTCATCTGGAGATTTACCGGCGATATTGTAAGGTCCCACGTGAACACCATTATAAAGTCTAAAACCAAAACCATAGGTGCTTCTAGAATCTATGACGGATCCAATTGGATGCACCGGCATAAAACAATCACCGATCTCTGCGCGAAAAAAAATATCAGTCGCCGTCCTTATTCTAGATATATAATAAAGGGTATCCATTAAATTTTGATCACCCGAATTTTTGAATAAAAAATGAGCAAGCCGAAAACATAAGATAAGAAAATGATCTAGATAGAGAAGGTTAATAAAACCTACTCCATTCTTGGAGTAATACAAATTATCAATGCACGAATGCTGCTCAATAATATCAGTGTGAACTTGCTCGAAAATAGGAAAGAAGGAGCGATCTTCAATTTGCAAATCGTAAGGTCCATCTTGGACCAAAATTTTTTTTAATGCCGCGTAATTTCTTTTAATCAAATTCGTATCCACCCGGGGCGTTTGTTTTTTGAAAAATACCATAATACCAATTGCACTACCAACAACTTACCTTCCGCTTTTTTCTCAGTCGGACTTTTGACGCGATTATTTAATTTATGTTAGAATTTCTCTGCCCCGCAATCCCGCCAAATGAGGGCCCGCGGTGTGCCATAGTCATCCACAGCTGAAAATAGGAAGGCTGACGATACCCAGATCTTCTTTCTATCCTCGTCTTGTCGTATACTTTAAAACAGCGTCTTTTGGCATTCTCCTTTTGCCAGAATTAAACGAAGCGGTTACCGTCCCATTCATGAATACCGGTTGGATATTGGCCAAAAAGGTGATTTTAAACAGGCAACACCGGATCATAAACGAATAAAATAAGGTAGATTTCATGGCATCCTACAGCGAAAGATTAAATGCGATTATTCCCGGCGGAGCTCATACCTATAGTCGAGGCGATGATCAATTTCCTAGTAATGCTCCCCAGATCTTGACTAAAGGCAAGGGAGCCTATGTTTGGGGACCCGACAATGACAAGTATCTCGACTATGGTATGGCCTTGCGTGCGGTCACTTTGGGATATGCCCATGAGGAAGTCAACGCCGCGGCCATCGAACAAATTCATTTAGGAAATAATCTCACGCGTGCTTCTACGATCGAACTCGCAGCTGCTGAAAAATTAGTCGAAACAGTTCCTTGCGTAGAGATGGTAAAGTTTGGAAAAAATGGTTCTTCGGTGACCAGCGCGGCGGTTAAATTGGCGCGTTCTTTTACCGATCGAAAAATCATTGCTCGTTGTTTGCAGCAACCTTTTTTTTCCTACGATGATTGGTTCATTGGAGACACTGTTATTAAGCGTGGCGTTCCCGACGAAATCGCCCAACTTACTATCAACTTCAATTACAACGATATTGCCTCGCTCGATAATCTTTTTATTAAATATCCAAATCAGATTGCCGGAGTTATTTTAGAGCCTGCAGCTACCGATGAACCGCGTGACCAGTTTCTACAAAAAGTGCAGGCCAGCTGCAAAAAAAATGGAGCCGTCTTTATTCTGGATGAGATGATCACTGGTTTTCGTTGGCATCTTCAGGGGGCCCATACTTATTATGGTGTGCAGCCCGATCTTGTTACCTTCGGAAAAGCCATGGCGAACGGATTTTCAGTGGCGGCAGTGGGGGGGAAAAAAGAAATTATGAATCTTGGCAACATCAAAACACCAGGGCAAGAACGTTTATTTTTAATGTCTAGCACCCACGGTGCTGAAATGTCCGGAATGGCTGCCTTTATTAAATCTGTCGATGTTGCCGCAAGAGACGGCGTCGTTGAGCATATGTGGAAATATGGTCAAAAATTGAAAGATGAGGCTAATGCCTTAAGCAAGGAACTCGGTCTCAACGAATTCTTCCGTTTTGAAGGAGCTGCCTGTTCTCCTTTCTATGTCACCAAAGATAAGTCGGGGCAGACCTCCCTTCCGTTACGCACACTTTTCTCGCAAGAAATGATTAAGTCGGGGGTACTGATGCCATGGGTTTCCTTGAGCCTGTCACATGGCCAATATGAGCTTGAACTGACCATGGAGGCGATGAAAAAATCTCTACCGGTTTATAAGATGGCCTTGGAACAAGGATACGAAAAATTCTTGCGCGGGGACGCGATAAAGCCCGTCTTTAGGAATAGAAACTAATGGCTCATCTCAACGGTCAGAATCTCATCATTGATAACAGTTGGGCCTTATAGGAATTCAGGAACTAGCTTTTTCTCGAGTAGAAACTCAGCCCAAACAAAATCTATTTCTCGGTCTATCTCCAAGCAGTAAGGCTCCGGGATCATAAAAGCTAATGTGTCTGCACTATATAAAGATTTTTGTTCCGACAAAAATTTTGGTGTCAAAATATAAAAGTTCCCACTCGGCGTAATCTGAGGATGCAATTCCTGCCGATTGGTCGTGGCGGATTGGCCAATAAAAGCACCGACTTTATCCAGAACAGAGGATTCATTTTGGATAAACGCGGGATGCGGAGAGGTATATTTACAGGCGACTAGGCTGCCAGCACCTATGGATTTCATTTTCTCGATAGCCTCGTCCACCCATTCTATTTTGGTAAACGGACTTGTCGGCTCGATCAAACAAATATAAGAATATTCCCGACCTTGCTTCTTCAGAAATTCTACGGCGTGAGAAATCGCATCCACACTTTTAGCCTGATCGTTACTGAGAAATTCCGGCCTTAAAAATGGGGCCTCGGCACCCCAGGCCTGAGCCAATTCTGCATATTCCGGAGAATCTGTCGAGATGACAATGTCAGCAGGGAATTTTGATTTCTTTGCCGCCTCAATCCGATAAACAAAAAGAGGCTTCCCTCCCAAGGATCGAATATTTTTTCCGGGAACTCCTTTAGAACCTGCCCGAGCTAAAATGAGATAAAGAACATCTTTCATAAGAAACAAATAGGTTAACTCAAAATGAATGACAAACAGAAAGCTGATGTGCCGCACAAAGGCGACTTCGTTCCACCTGTTCCCAGAAGATGTTCTTTCTCATCTTTCGAACAACTAACAATCAAATGTCATAAGTGTTCTTCAGGCTGTCAAAAACCAGTTCCACGCATTTTTCTGGATATTCTCCGACCGCCGTCTCTTCCGAAAGCTGAATGCCGGTAATACCTGCCTTAATAGTCTTATGGAGATCCACAACTTCGGCAATATAGGGAATAGGGTTGTGCTCCATGCTTTTCAGGAACTGTGTGGCTAAAAAAACATTTTTCTTGGCGCGCAGAGCGGATTCCACAATGCGGTCCTGGATGCGTGGAAGCCTCAGCATGCCCACGTCGCTGGAGAGATCGCCACGATCCACATTAATAATATCAACTTCAAAAAGAATGGATCCCAAATTTTCCACGGCCGCACGAGTTTCTACTTTCGCAATAACTTCCAACTGGGTCGCATTACGTGCTTTCAGGATTTCTTTAGCCTGCTTGATGTCGGCAGTGTTTCTCACGAAAGAAAGAGATAGGAAGGAAATCTTTTCATCGATGGCCGTTTCAATCAACTGCTTATCGCGCTCAAAAAGAAAGGGCAATTTTTCATTCACTCCTAAAGAGTGAAGACCCTTGTTCGTCTGGAGAAGCCCATCCGAATGTGACTTCAGATAGATAATTTCATTTTCTATTTTTTCGACACTGAGTTTGTAAATAGCGTCGTTCGCCAAAATAATGTCACCCGGCGATAAGTACTTATGGAAACCCGTGAAGTTTAGATTGAACTTGTGGAGCTCAAAGACTTCATCTTTCTTCAGGCGAATGGGCTCCAACAGATTCGCGGTTCTGACCTTATTCCCCGGCAAATCGATCATGATGCGAGCATCGGGTAGAATAGAGCGCAAGATTTGGATGATATGGCGTGCACCATCAGCATCTGCATGGGCACCATTGATGCGATAAATGATCGAACCGAGTTTGTCGATATGCTGTAGTTTGGCTTGATTTAACAGCGTGGGTCCCACTGTTACAATCAGGGTAAATTCATTGAGCATAACCATTCCCTACTTTAAAAGATTTCGTTGTTTCAAAAAAACCAATATTTTTTCTAGCGACTCTTCGACGCTGATGTTCGCCGTATCCACTACTAAATCTGGGTGACGGGGAACCTCGTAAACATCATCAATACCCACAAGATTATTCAACTGTCCGGACTGCTGATTTTTGTAGTGTCCTTTAACATCCCTCGCCGCAACCTGCTCGACCGATGACTGCAAATAAATTTGAAGATAATCCTCGCCTAACTTGCGGCGGATGAAATCACGAACTTCGAAATAGGGCGCTATATTAGCAACGACGACATTCACGTTCTGTTCCGCCAAAAGGCGGGCTGCAAAAGCGATGCGCCGGACGTTCAAGATCCGATCCCGTCTTTCGTAGCCGAGGTCGTGTTCAAAAAAGTCTCGCACCACATCGCCATCTAAGAAGACCACAGGTTGGCTCATCTTTTTTAAAGCATCGACGATCTTAATCCCCAATGTCGTTTTGCCGGAGCCCGAAAGGCCCGTCAGCCAGATCACTTTTCCATTCACAAAAATTCGCCTCTTGCTGAAAGCTAAGTTTTTACCCTAAATTTCGAAATAGGCACAATAATTTTAAGCTGCCCATGAGAATTTCACCATGAAAAGATCAAAAAATTAAATAATGCATCCCCCTATGCCAAAAAGACTTTCTTCCCTTTCCTCGTTCTATTACTTATTGGGTGTTCGAATGCCAGCTGTTCTTGTTTCTTCAGGGAGTTTTATGAAATTGCAAATTGGGGCCGGAGGAAAAGTACTTTCTGGATGGGTGAATCTAGATCTTGCCGCACTCCCCGGAATCGATGTCGTCCATAACCTAAATGTCTATCCTTGGCCTTTTGAAGACGGTCAATTTGAGCACATTATGGCCATCGACGTACTTGAACACCTCGATGACCTCATCAAAGCCATGGAAGAAATCTACCGTATTCTCAAAAAGGATGGCACCATCGAGATTCGAGTGCCTTTTTGGAATAGCTACAGCTTCAACACAGACCCTACGCATAAGATCCGTTTCTCAGAAGACACGTTTCAGTTTTTCATCAAAGACTCGCCTTATTGTAACGATCGTCACTATTACACCAAGGCGCGGTTTTCAGTGGTAAAAGAATCGTACCTCATCCATTTGATTAACCCTAAACTTGCATTACCCTTTAAATGCATCTTTTTTGCCGAAAGCCGGTTCGCCAAACGCATCGCCGTTATCTTTGCGAACACGTTTAACAATATTATTCAGTGTATTCTTATTACTCTTAAGAAAGAGAGTTAAGGCGAGTCTTTCCGTAGTGCCGAAATCATCTGTCTTTTTTTGCAATCGACATGGCCGCCGAGATAGGCGAGAAAGGATAGACAGAAGATCTGAATATCGCTAATCTTCCTATTTTCTAGCTCTTGGGAGGATTTTTGGCACATCGCGTATTGGTCACCGGTGCAGATGGTTTTATTGGCTCTCATTTGGTCGAAATGTTGGTTGCTCAGGGTCACCAAGTGAAGGCGTTGGCTCTTTATAACTCGTTCAATAATTGGGGTTGGCTCGAAAACTCATCGGTTAAAAATGATATTGAAGTCGTGAGTGGCGATATCCGTGATCCTTTTTACTGCCATGAAATCGTTCAAAATGTAGAGACCGTTTTTCATTTGGCGGCACTGATCGCGATTCCCTACTCCTACGTGGCGCCGCAAAGTTACATCGAGACAAATATCAATGGAACCGTGAATATTTGCAAGGCTGCTTTGGATCGTGGTGTCCAACGTGTCATTCATACCTCGACGAGTGAAGTTTACGGAACGGCTCAGTATGTACCCATTGATGAGAAACATCCATTGCAACCCCAATCTCCCTACAGCGCTTCAAAAATTTCTGCAGACGCGATGGCCATGAGTTTTTACAATTCGTTCCAGTTGCCGCTCACTATTGCACGTCCATTTAATACTTACGGACCTCGTCAGTCGGCTCGGGCTGTGATTCCTACCATGATTTCTCAATTGGCCTCGGGTAAGTCCGTCATTAAATTGGGAGATGTTTCGCCGACGCGTGATTTTAATTTTGTGACCGATACTTGTCAGGGATTATTGGCACTCGCGGCCACGGACAAAACCTTAGGCCGTACAGTGAATGTTGGCTCTCATCGCGAAATTTCTATCAAGGACACTTTTGAATTAATCAAAAAAATAATGAATTCATCGGCTGAGTTTCAAACCGATGAGACGCGTATTCGTCCTGAAAAATCAGAAGTTCATCGCCTGTGGTGTGATAACTCTTTAATTCGTGAGCTCACCGGATTTCAACCACAAGTGACTTTAGAGCAGGGCCTAGAGAAAACCATTCAATGGTTTTTAGATCCCGCCAATTTAGCGAAATATAAAGTGGATATTTATAATGTTTGAGGACATCGTCATTTTTATTAAAGAGCTCTACGGTAATAAAGATTTTATTGCCCTTCATGAGCCACGTTTCGTCGGGAACGAACGCAAGTATGTTCTGGACGCGATCGATTCCACTTTTGTCTCGTCCGTCGGCGCTTACGTGAACGAATTTGAAAAGCAATTTGCCCATTACGTCGGCGCGAAATGTGCGATCGTGACGGGGAGTGGAACTTCAGCTTTGCATGCGGCTCTGCATCTTTTAGGCGTTTGCGAAAATGATGAGGTGTTAACCCAGGCCCTGACCTTTGTAGCGACGGCCAATGCTATTAGTTACTGCAAGGCTCACCCGATTTTTATTGATAGTGATCCGAAAACTTTAGGTTTGTGTCCGACAAGTTTAGAAGATTTTCTTTCTCGGAATGCACAGGTAAGGGACAATGTTTGTTACAATCGTGTCACAGGCAGAAAGATCAAGGTTTGTGTCCCCATGCATGTCTTTGGTCATCCGGTACAAATCGAAGAAATTATACGTATCTGCAACTCCTACCGAATTGACGTCCTAGAAGACGCTGCCGAATCCTTAGGTAGTTTATGGCACGGGCAACATACGGGACTTTTTGGTAAGCTTGGCGTCAGCAGCTTCAACGGAAATAAGGTTATCACATCCGGTGGCGGTGGGATGATCATGACTCAAGATGAAGCTTTAGGAAAAAAGGCCAAGCACCTCACTACGACGGCTAAAATTCAGCATGCTTGGGAGATCGCGCACGATGAGTTAGGATTTAATTACCGTATGCCGAATCTCAATGCGGCCCTCGTTTTAGGGCAGCTCGAACAGGTAGAGTCTTTTGTCGCAGACAAAAGGGCTACGGCACAAATCTACCAAACTTATTTCGGATCAAAGGGCATCGAGTCTTTTATCGAACCAAAAGGGGCACGCTCCAATTATTGGCTGAACTGTATTTTTTTAAAAAATCGTAATGAGCGGGATCAATTTCTTGAGGTGACAAATAAGAACGGCGTCATGACGAGACCGATTTGGACGCTGATGCCTGATTTGATGATGTATAAGGATTGTCAGCGAACGGAGCTGGCAGTCGCGCGCGATTTGTCCGATCGGATCGTTAATCTTCCTAGTAGTGTGAGGTTTCCTTGAAAAATATTTTTTTGGTGGGCGGCGGAGGCCATTGCGTTTCTTGCATTGATGTCATTGAGCAAACAGGTTTGTTCAAAATTCAGGGAATTTTTGATGTCGCTGAAAAAGTGGGTCAGAGCGTTTCAGGATATGCCATTCTGGATATGGATCAAAATATAAAAAAGTACGTGAGCGAGGATCATTATTTTCTCATTACGTTGGGACAAATAAAAAGCCCTGAGTTACGCCTCAATAAATTCCTTTTTTTAGAAAATCTAGGGGCACGCTTTGCGACGGTCATTTCTCCGAGGGCATATGTTTCGAACCATGCACAGGTCGGAGTCGGCACAATTGTCATGCACGATGTCCTGATCAACTCAGGTAGTCGAGTCGGACGTAATTGTATCATTAATACGAAGGCACTCATTGAACATGAAGCCATCATTGCGGATCATTGTCATATTTCAACGGCGGCAGTGGTCAATGGTTCTTGCGAAGTCGGCGTAGGTAGTTTTGTTGGTAGTAACGCGGTTCTTCGCGAGACGCTTGTTGTTCCGCCGCACTCTGTTTTGGGTGCAGGGAGATTTCATAAATGATTGAGCAAAAAGGAAAGACTTTAATTATCGCCGAGGCGGGAGTTAATCATAATGGGAGCCTCGATCGAGCTCTTGAGCTTGTCGACGTCGCGGCAGATGCCGGTGCTGATATCGTTAAATTTCAAACTTTCAAGGCGGACAAATTAGCGGCTCCTTCGGCCAAGATGGCCGCTTATCAGAAAACTAATATGGGACAAGAGCAGTCTCAGCAAGCGATGCTAAAGAGCTTAGAGCTTAGCTACGAAGCTCATTATAAACTGATCGAGCATTGTGAAAAAAAGAACATTCATTTTCTTTCAACGGCATTCGAATTTGAGAGTTTAGAATTTTTGCTCACTCTTAAGATGGGGCTTTGGAAAATTCCCAGTGGGGAAATTACCAATCTGCCATATCTGGAATGGATTGCTCAGCGCGGGGAGCCCGTTATTATTTCCACCGGTATGGCGGATTTTGCTGAAGTTAATACGGCCGTTCAGGCGTTGCTTCAGGCTGGGCAAGATAAGAAAAAGCTGACCGTTCTCCATTGCAACACGGAATATCCGACTCCGATGGTGGATGTTAATTTACGGGCAATGGCCAAGATGGGGCAAGATTTGGGATTGGCCTTTGGTTATTCAGATCATACCATGGGTATCGAAATTCCTATAGCCGCAGTTGCCTTAGGCGCTACGATCATTGAAAAGCATTTTACTTTAAGTCAAGATTTGCCAGGTCCCGATCATAAGGCCTCACTCGAGCCACGAGATCTTACTCTGATGATAAAGGCGATTCGCAATATCGAGTCCGCGTTAGGCACTGCCGAAAAACGTGTGAGCGCCAGCGAAAATAAAAATCGTGAGGTGGCGCGTAAGTCCATCATCGCGAAAGTTGCTATTCAAAAGGGTGAGCTTCTGACAGAAAAAAATTTGGATTGCGCTCGGCCGGGAAGCGGCATGAGTCCCATGCTATGGCATAAAATTCAAAATCGTCCGGCACAAAAATCATACGAAGCGGGCGATCTTCTCCAAGAAATTATTTAAATTATTGAAATTTAAGGGGCAGCATGAAAAAAATTGTTATTTACACAGGAACAAGAGCTGAATATGGCCTCCTTCGGAATTTAATTCGCAGATTGAAATCTGAAAAAAGCTTTGATGTTCGTATTGTTGTTTCAGGATCGCATCTTTCTCCGGAATTTGGCTTTACCTATAAAGAAATTGAAAATGATGGGTTTCTCATCGATGAAAAAGTTGAAGTCTTGTTAAGTTCTGACACGTCTATCGGTGTCGCTAAAGCAATGGGCTTGGGAATTATCTCTTATGCCGAAGTTTTGCATCGATTGTCGCCGGATCTTTTGATTGTATTAGGCGATAGATATGAAGCTTTTGCGATGGCTTCAGCGGCGACAGTCTTGCGAATTCCTATTGCTCATATCAATGGGGGGGATGTGACCTCAGGAGCTATTGACGAGGCCATGCGACATTCAATGACAAAGATGTCTCATTTGCATTTCACCACAACTGAGGAATATAGAAAACGTGTCATTCAACTGGGGGAGCAACCCCAGCATGTATTTAATGTGGGAGCCTTGGGTGTAGAAAATATTTTAACAATGGAACTTCTCGAACGAGCTTCCTTGGAAAAGGAATTGGATTTCAAATTCAAAGAAAAGAACATTCTGGTGACATTTCATCCAGTGACTTTGGAAAATCTAGCCGCAGAAGTGCAGATGAAAGAGTTGCTAAAAGCTCTTTCTGGATTTCCTGATTTTGGCCTGATTTTTACGAAGGCTAACGCCGACGCAGAGGGAAGAGTCATCAATAGGTTGATCGATGAATTTGTCGTCAGCCATCCAAATAGTAAGGCTTATGACTCGTTAGGTTCAAAAAAATATCTTTCAGCACTCAGACAAGTAGATATGGTTGTTGGAAACTCTTCCAGTGGAATTATCGAAGTTCCGTCTTTCGGCATTCCGACAATTAATATTGGGGATCGTCAAGCGGGGAGACTACAGACTAAAACTGTTATCAATGTGACTCCCGAGGCTGCAGCTATTGAAAAAGCCATTGAGCAGGGGCTTGATGAAAGCTTTAAAGTTATGTCCAAACAAATCAAAAATCCTTATGGTCATTGGGAAGCATCTAAAAAGATCACTGAAATTCTTTTAGAAGCCTCTTTAGAGAATCTATTAAAAAAGGGATTTCACGATATTAATTTTGAGGTATGAGGACAAAGTGTGGAGGCAGAGACTTTGTCACACTGTGCTGATATCTCAGCTCATAAGCAGGGAGCAATGAGTATTTCCATCTCTATTGGCTTGATGCGCAATCGGGTGCCTTTCTAAGGTGAAGTCAGGATCTAAATCCTTTATATAAATCGAGTGTTTTCCCATAAAGAATTATTTTTTGTAAAGCATCAGGTCGCAACGGCTTTGTCGGCGCTGAGGACATCCACAAAGGCCCCGCAGGCACGCAGTCTGATGTATCATTCGGTTTTTGATCAAAAGCCGAATACTAACGACATTTACTCTCTTCGACTTGAGAAATTTAAGAAACAGATGCTTTTTTTGAAAAAGCAGGACTCTGCTTTGATTCCATTCTTGGATCAGGGAAAGGAAGAGTCAGCCTCGATTTCTGTGACCTTTGATGATGGATATCTAGACAACTATACTCTCGCATTTCCTATCTTGTCCGATTTGAAGATTCCATTCACGATCTTTATGATCTCTGATTTTATTGACGAATCTCATTCGCTATTTTTAAATAAACAGCACTTAAGAGAGCTCGCCAAGAATAGTCTGGTGACTATTGGTGCTCATGGGAAAAGTCACCTCCCCTTGGCAAAGATGTCTTTAAGCGAGGCCAAAAAGGAAATGAGCGCTAGCAAACAAGAGATCGAGCAGATTTTGGGACGAAAAGTTGAGACCATGAGTTTTCCTCATGGCAGTTTTAATCAGGCATTGCTTGAAATTGCTGCCGAGCTTGGTTACAAAAAATGTGGAACAAGTCGGGCTCGACCCAATCAGCGTCTCAATGATCACCTGCAAGTCGATAGACAATGTATTTTCTCATGTGAAAGTGAATTGTCTTTCTCGCAAAAGTTGAATGGCCAATGGGATTGGTTGGATAAGTAAAGCCAACCTGTAATGGAGATAGAATGAAAGTTGTTATTTTAGCTGGAGGTTACGGGACTCGCCTGAGCGAAGAAACAGACATTCGTCCAAAGCCTATGGTAGAAATCGGCGGACGCCCGATCCTTTGGCATATTATGAAAATTTATTCGAAGTATGGCTTCAATGAATTTGTCATCCTCCTCGGTTATAAAGGCTATTTTATCAAAGAATATTTTGCGAATTACTTCCTTCATCAAAGCGATGTGACCATTGATATGACGACCAATAAAATGGAAATTCATAACAACCACAGCGAGCCTTGGAAAGTCACTTTGCTAGATACTGGTGTTGATACGATGACTGGTGGCCGAATAAAAAGGGCTCAGAAGTTTATCGGCAATGAACCCTTCATGCTGACTTACGGCGATGGTGTTGCTGATATTAAAATTGATCAGCTTGTTCAATTTCATAAAAGCCATGGTAAGGCAGTCACGATGACATCAGTTCAGCCAGAAGGACGTTTTGGTGCTGTTCAATTAGGACAAAGAAGTCGTGTTGAAGAATTTTCTGAAAAACCAAAAGGTGATGGAAGTTGGATTAACGGCGGATTTTTTGTCTGCAATCCATCAGTTTTTAATGTCCTTCACAATGACGAGACTGTTTTTGAGAAAGCTCCTTTGGATGCGTTGGCAAAAGCCGGCGAGCTATTCACATATCAACATCATGATTTTTGGAAGTGTATGGATACCCTTCGTGATAAAAATCAGTTGGAATCCATGTGGGAGCGTCACGAAGCTCCTTGGAAAGTTTGGCCTTGATGTTCAACGATATTTATCGAGGAAAAAAAATTCTTATCACGGGTCATACCGGATTTAAGGGCGCGTGGTTAACGACGTGGATGTTAAAACTTGGAGCTCATGTTGTCGGAGTCTCGAAAGATATTCCAACCAAGCCTTCTATTTTTGAAGAGTTAGAGCTGGCAAAAAAAATTAAAGATTATGTCATCGATATTCGAAGTTTAGAAAGTCTTCAAAAAATTATTTCAGAAGAAAAACCAGACTTCGTTTTCCATTTAGCAGCGCAGCCGATTGTCGCAGCCTCATATTCTGATCCTATCGAAACGATTGGTTCTAATGTTATCGGAACGACAAATGTTCTCGAGTCTTTGCGAATTTCAAATCATAAATGCACGGCAATTATTATCACCAGCGATAAGGCGTATGACAATGTCGAGCAAGTTTGGGGCTATAAAGAAACTGATCAAATGGGCGGGAAGGATATTTACAGTGGCTCGAAGGGGGCGGCTGAATTAATTATCAAATCCTATTTCCATTCATTTTTTAAAAATAAAAATTCCAATGTTGCCATTGCGATTGGAAGAGCTGGGAATGTCATTGGTGGTGGAGATTGGGCACAGGACCGTATTGTTGCTGATTGCATGCGTTCTTGGAGTCAGAAAAAAACAGTTGAGATACGCAGCCCCAAGGCGACACGCCCTTGGCAACATGTCTTAGAGCCTTTGAGTGGTTATCTTAATTTGGGTCAGCGACTCTTTGAAAATCAGAAGTTGCATGGAGAGGCTTTTAATTTTGGCCCTCGTGCTGAGCAAAATCACACCGTTCAACAGTTGATTGCAGATCTGAGTGTTTACTGGGAATTTAAAAATGGCGAAACTGCGTTTGTCGTTACAGATCATGTTCCTTTTCATGAGGCGGGCCTTCTTAAGCTGAACTGCGATAAGGCCTTGGCGTATTTACAATGGCAGGCGACTTTGGCCTACGAAGACACGATCCGATTCACCAGCGAGTGGTATCGCAATTTTTACTCTCAAAAAAGCAATATGTATGAGGCAACACTCACGCAAATCAAAGAATATGAAGGTCTTGCTTCTCGGGGAAAATTAGCATGGGTCAAATAGACGGAGTCATCCTATCTCCATTGAAGAGAATATTTCATCCCAAGGGAGATATTTATCATGCAATGAAGAAAAGTGATGTTGGATTTTCTGAATTTGGCGAAGCTTATTTTTCGACAGTGAATCCAGGAGAGACCAAGGGCTGGAAGAAGCATTTGAAGATGACAATGAATTTGGTGGTCCCTTTTGGAGCGATCGAATTTGTAATTCTAGATGATCGAAGTAATTCCTCAACATTTGGAGCTCGGTATTCAGTGGCGCTTTCTGCGGAGAACTATCAACGCTTGACGGTTCCGTCCGATGTTTGGGTCGCCTTTAAAGGACTTGGTGCTGAAAAAAATATTTTGTTGAATCTGGCAAATATTGAACACGTTCAATCTGAAAGTATTAATAAAGATCTGAGTGAAATGCCATATGAAGGATAAAATATTTTTTTCTGTCATTATTCCTGCTTACAATCGGGAAAAAGAACTGCCAATAGCGATTGATTCCGTACTATCTCAAACTCATGGCGATTTTGAAGTGATTGTTGTCGACAATGGTTCAACAGATAAAACTCGTGATCTATTGCAGAGATATATTAACAAGGACAAGAGAGTAAAATATTTTTGGCAGGAAAATAGTGGTTCGCCTGCCGGTAGCCGGAATACAGGCATTAAAAATAGCAACTATGATTGGGTTTGTTTATTGGATTCTGATGACTATTGGCTTCCAACCAAGCTTGAAGAAGTCGCCAAGGTCATAAGAAATCATCCGGATGTTATAGCCGTGAGCCACTTCGAAAATCGAATGGTCAACGGTCAATTTGATCGAATTCTTGCTCATGGATTGGGTTTGTCTGAGCCTTTGTTTGAATGTCTTCTCTTTGAAGGAAATAAGTTTTCAACCTCGGCAATGAGTATTCGAAAGAAAGAGCTCATGGAGGCTGGACTTTTTGATACAAGAAAAAGCTACTTTATTGTCGAAGACTATGACCTGTGGCTAAAATTAGCAAAGTTAGGACGATTTTATTCCATTGAAAAGGTCCTCGGAGCATTTTGTATTTCTGGGTCAAATATGTCTGGAAATATCGAGCTCACCAATACCAATCTGAAAATTCTTGTGCTTGATTATATTGATTCGCTTGGGCTCAAAAACAGTCAGCAGTTAAAGCGGATTCATGGCGCCAGGATTGACTACTACAAGGGGCGATCCTATCAAATGGCCGGACAATTTAATAAAGCGGTTCCGATCCTTCTTTCTTCGATCAAAGGGTATCCTTTGGCAGTGAAAAAATATATTTCTTTGGGTTTTGCCCTGCTTCACATAAAAAGATAAGCTTACTCTTGAAATTCTGCTTTCAGAGTAAAAAAAGCATGAAGGCGCCCTTTCATAGTGAGCCATTTCCGACGAGCCAATACAAACTTTCCCGTCAGAAGATAAAATAGCATTTGAGCTGTGTGAAAGGCCATCGCCTGAAGGAAAATGGACAGAATAGGCAAAGATAAATTTTTGCGACAGCAGGCGCCAAAACCTTCTCCATAGCTGTAGATTTTTTCATCAGAGAACTGCACGCTCACTTGATCCGGATGCCAAAGATGGATGTCCGGAAAATAAATCGTTGTCTCCCCACGTCGAAGGTTGCGATAGATATAATCGAAATCTTCACTTGATCCATAGCGAGCGCCATTGCCCATACGACGATCAAAGAGAATCTTTGTGTTTTTTGAAAAAATGGTGATCGACGAGTAGACGAAATAGAAATCCCATACTCCCACTGGGCGCGATAACTCCGGCCAGTTTTTAATCAAATTTTTGTCGGTCTTGCGGTCAAAAATTCTGGCCAAACAAAGTCGGAGTTCAGGGCTTTGGGAAAATTTCTCCATTACTTTTTTGAGAGTATCTGGATAGTAAGTACAGTCATCATCGGGGAAGGCCACGATTTCCCCTCTGGCCTGTTGAAGTCCGATATTGCGACTGAGTGACAGTCCGCGCCGAGATGATTTAATGTGCTTCAAGGGAAAAGACGATTGGAATGGCGCCAGCAACGGATCTAAATCCAAATGATCATTTTGATCAATGATCAGCACCTCAAATGTTGGAGAGCCAGGCTCTAAGCAAGTGAGACTCCTCAAAAATTCGATAACTTCCCGAGTGCGTCCATAGGTCGCCATAATGAGGCTGAATTGGGGAGACATATTCATTTTTCTCCTGAGTTCGCATGGAGTCTTATCTCAATTTGGCATGGAATTAAGCCAGGGGCAATATATGGCCGCAAGCTGATTGATAACTTTATTCGATGCGAGTTGATCCTAAAAAGTTGAAAGAATATGAAAAACAGCATAAAAATTAAGTCCGTCGACGCAAACTCTAACGGAGTCACAAATAGAATTTCTCTTTTTATGTCCTTCTAGGTCATTATGAATAAAAAACTTAAAGTCATGCGTATTGTGACGGTACCCGAAGCTGTCTCATTTCATTTAAGAAATACATTGCAGTTTATTTCTCAAGATTTTGAGACTATTGTTGTTGGAACAAATGTCGAAACCTTTCGCTCTCAATATCCAGAGATTAGATGGGTGAATCTAGAAATTTCTCGAGGAATTAATATTCAACAAGATCTCGTTTCATTGACGAAACTAGGTTTATTATTGCTGAAAGAAAAGCCCGATATTCTTCATTCGATTATGCCTAAAGCTGGCTTTGTTGCAGCATTGGCGGGATTTCTTTTTCGAGTCCCCATTCGAATTCATACTTTCACAGGACAGATATGGATCGTGAAAACTGGATTTTCGAAACGTCTTTTTATTTTTCTAGATAAGGTCATTGTCTTATTAAACACCTATTGTTTTACAGACAGTGATTCTCAGTCACTTTTGCTTTTTCAGCATGGAATTAAAAAGAATGGCCAACCCTTACCTGTTTTGGGGAAAGGTTCTTTGAGCGGCGTTGATTTGCGGCGATTTAATTTCGAATTATTCGAAGGAAAAAAGAAAAATCTGAGAGTTGACAATGGTATTCCTACGTCGAGTATTGTTTTTATTTTTTTGGGTAGAAAATGCAGAGACAAAGGAATTTTTGAGCTTTTAGAGGCGTTTAAGAAAGTTCATGATGATGACGTCAATACATTTCTTTTGCTAGTTGGCCCCGACGAAAGCGATGGAGAGTTTGAAAGACTTGTTGGTCAATTTGGCTTGAACCCAAATAGTTACAAAAATATCGGAATGACCGATCGTGCTCAAGACTATTTAGCTATGAGTGATATTTTTTGTTTACCAAGTTATCGAGAGGGATTTGGTAGTGTCGTTATCGAGGCTGGAGCTTTGGGGTTACCATCAATTGGTTCAGATATTCCCGGTCTGCGTGACTCGATCCAAGAAGGCAAAACAGGACTTGTCGTTCCGGTTAAAAACGTCATTGAACTTTCAAAGGCAATGTCTCGAATGGCAAACGATGGCGAGTTAAGACGAGCAATGAGTAAGAACTCTCTTGAATTTGTCAGGAGTTATTTTGATTCGAAAAAAGTTTATCAGTTGCTTCTAGATTTGTATCAAAAAGAACAGATTTCAGTTGAAAAACGTTTTCTTCAAATTGCGATTCATTCATATGTTTATTATCCGGAACAGTTTTTAATCACAGAGTTAGCGGAGGAGCTTGTTCGTTGCGGGCACAGAATTCAAGTTTACACAGGTTTGCCCAACTATCCAGAAGGCAAATTTTTTAAAGGATATTCTCTCTTGAAGGGGCCTTATCGCGAATTTTATCGAGGAGTTGAAGTCATTCGATATCCGATTGCGCCGAGGGGAAAAGGTTTTTTACTTCTAGCCATTAATTATTTGTCTCATGTTTTCTCAGCCATTCTCTTTTCGTATCGACTGAAGAGGGCGGATATTCATTTTGTCTATGCTCCCTCTCCAATCACTACAGCAATTCCAGCCATTGTTAGGGCTCGTTGGACGGGAGCAAAAGTATGTCTTTGGCTGCAGGATATATGGCCGGAAAGCGTTTCTGCTGTTGGGGCTGCTTCTGAGTCGAGTATTATTTATCGTTTGATTGAAAGGATCGTGCGTTGGATTTATGGTCGATTGGATCTGATTCTGATTCAATCTCCGGCATTTCAAAGTAATCTCGACCAATTTGGTTATTTAGGGCCTTCTGAGTACATACCTAATTGGGCACCCGATTTATTCGCGCAAGAAGAAAAATCTATACCTGAATGGCTTAACAATTTTCCGAGAGATTTTACGGTTACCTTCGCTGGGAACGTGGGCATAGCTCAGGGAATTGATACGGTCTTGCAGGCGGCCTATGAATTGAGAAATGATGATCAGGTGAAGTTTATTATTGTTGGAGACGGTAGTTCATTAGAAGAGTCTCAGCAGTTTGTTCTGAAGAATAAATTAAAAAATATCATTTTCTATGGACGGCGCCCTCTGAAAGATATGCCAGCCTTGTTTAGTTTGAGCAGCTGTGTTCTGGTGTCTCTAAAAAAAGCTCGGGTGTTTGAAAAAACAATCCCTTCAAAAATTCAGGCATACATGGCGGCAGGGAAGCCTATTTTGGCTAGCCTTGATGGCATTGGTGCCGAAATTGTTTCAAGCACTGGAAGTGGATTAGCAAGCGCCGCTGAGGACGTGAATGGTCTTGTTAAGAATATTCGAGAGATAAAAAAAGCTTCGAAAGAAGAGCTTAAAAGATATGGCGATTGCGCGCGTCGTCAGTTCTATCAAAACTTTCAAAAAGACAAAATTATCAGGCAAATTGAAAGCAGTTTGGAGAACCTCAAATGAGAGTATTGGTTTTGGGCGCAGGTGGGATGATCGGCCACCAAGTTTGGCAGAAATGTCTGGAAAACTTTGCTCCGGAGCAAGTCGGCTGTACTTTGCATAAAGGCCAAGAGCACTACACTCAATATGCGATTTTTAAAAAGGGGCAAATTTTTGATCATCTCGATCTGATTGATTTTGCAGAATTACAAAAAGTTCTGAAAAAATTTAAGCCGACTTATGTCATCAATGCTGTCGGAGTCACTCGTCGGAAAAAAGAAATTCAAAATATCAACTTAGCTTTTGAGATCAATTCATTGTTTCCACATCGATTGGCGCTTTGGGCCGCAAAAAATAATGCTCGCGTTATTCAATTTGGAACTGATTGTGTTTTTGAAGGTGAAAAGGGAAATTATTCTGAGGATGATATTCCGACGGCGACTGATACATATGGGAAGTCTAAATTTTTAGGGGAAATTTATTATCCAAACAGTCTGACACTTCGCCTATCTATGATTGGCCGAGAACTTGAAGGTAAAACAGAGTTACTAGAATGGTTTTTGTCCCAAAAAGGCAAAGCGGTCAGAGGATTCACCAAAGCGAAGTATTCAGGCCTGACGACAAATTTTGTAGCCTCTGAGGTTGTAAAAATCATCAAAAGTAAATCTGATTTGCACGGTCTTTACCAGATGTCGGGAGAACCGATTTCTAAGTACGATCTTTTAAAGATGATCAATGAAATTTTTAACGTCAAGGCGGCGATTTCTCCTTTTGATGATTATGTATCTGATAAAACTTTATTGAGCGATAAATATTCGGCGAAAACTGGTTTCAAGAGTCCATCTTGGGAAAAATTGCTTCTCGAAATTTATAATGATCATCGAGTGGCTTATGGAGAGTAAAATGTATTTTGATGGAAAAACGATTCTTGTCACGGGCGGAACAGGTTCCATGGGAAAAACTTTTGTTCGTCGAGTTTTGTCGGGCGAAATGGGAACTCCTAAAAAACTGATAGTGATGTCTCGGGATGAAAGTAAGCAACATGATATGCGTCTGTCTTATTTGCATAAGACGGTATCTACAGATGAAGTTGTTTACAGCAATTTCAAAAATGTCTTAGAGTTTCGGATCGGGGATGTTCGTGACTACGCCGATGTCGTTAACTCAGTTCGGAATGCTGATGTCGTCGTAAATGCGGCAGCTTTGAAACAAGTGCCAACCTGCGAATATTTTCCTGAGCAGGCAATCATGACGAATTGTTTGGGTGCGTATAACATTGTTCGTGCAATACGTGAGCACAATTTGCCAGTTCAAGCTGTAATTGGAATTTCAACAGATAAGGCTTGTAAGCCGATCAATGCTATGGGCATGTCGAAGTCTTTACAGGAAAGAATTTTTATTGCCGCAAATATTTCACAACCGCAAACTCGATTTTTGTGTGTTCGTTATGGAAATGTTTTGGCTTCACGTGGCTCGGTCATTCCGCTTTTTCATGAACAAATCAAAACAGGTGGCCCTGTCACAATTACTGACACAAGAATGACTCGATTTTTGCTCACCCTTGATCAGGCGGTGGACACTGTATTTAGTGCTCTTATGCATGGTAAAGCCGGTGAGATCTTCGTTCCCCGTGCCCCAAGCTCATTGATGACTGATGTTGCCAAAGCTTTGGTTGGCGATCGTAAGATAGAAATCAAGACTACGGGTATTCGTCCTGGAGAAAAATTGCATGAGATTATGATTTCTGACGAAGAGGCACCATTCGCTCAAGCAAGGGGAGAATACTACGCCATTGTTTCGATGTTGCCGGAGCTCAACGGTGGCGTTGTCGATGTCAGAAAGTCCATTTTAGCAAAAGAATTTTCGTCAGGGGATACGCTTCTTGATTTTTCAGGGACTGTTGCGCTTTTGAAAAAAAATCGATTGATGGTTGATGATATTCCCAAATTTACTGATGACGAGATGCTGAGGTAATTGACATGAAAGTAATGACAATTGTTGGAACCAGACCTGAAATTATTAAGCTCAGCCGAATTATGGCTGTCCTTGATAAGCATATGCAACATATCCTGGTTCATACTGGTCAAAACTATGACTATGAGCTTAACGAAGTTTTTTTTAAAGACCTCGAAGTAAGAAAACCTGATTACTTTTTAGATGCCGCCGCTGACGGGCCGATTCAAACGATCGCAAATGTTCTGGTTGAATCAGATAAGCTTTTTGAAAAATTAAAACCAGATGCCCTTGTTCTCTATGGAGATACAAACTCTTGTTTGGCAGTTATTGCAGCAAAACGTAGAAAAATTCCAATTTTTCATCTGGAAGCTGGAAATCGCAGTTTTGACCAGCGTGTTCCTGAAGAGATCAACCGAAAAATCGTCGATCATCTTTCGGATATTAATCTGCCTCTTTCAGAGCATGCGAGAAATTATCTAATCCGTGAAGGATTGCCTCCGGAGAGGGTTATAAAAATCGGGACCTGCATGAAAGAAGTCTTAGACTACTACATGCCGAAGATTGATCAGTCTCGCATTCTTGAAGAACTCAAGGTCAAGGCTGGTGAATATATGATCGTGAGCTTACATCGGGAAGAAAATGTCGATTATCCAGAGAATTTACAGAATCTTCTGAAGGCGATGGATCTCATTGCAGAAAAATTTGGCAAAAAAGTTTTTGTATCAACTCATCCGCGAACAAGAAAAAAAATGGATGAAATGGCGTACAAATCAAATAACCCGATGGTTTCTTATTTAAAACCATTTGGTTTCTGCGACTATAATAAACTTCAAAAGCACGCGTTTTGTGTCGTTTCAGACAGTGGGACTATCACAGAAGAATCTTCGATTCTCCATGTGCCGGCAATCACTGTTAGGAACGCTCATGAGCGTCCTGAAGGTATGGATGTTGGAACTGTGATTATGTCAGGAACTGATCCAATTGATATTGTAGAGTCCATTCAAGTTGCGACATCGACGAAGCTAGCACGCATTATTCCTGACTACGATGTAGACAATGTCTCTGAACACGTTCTGAAAGTCATCGTGAGCTATACTCATTATGTGGACCGTTTTGTTTGGCGAAAGAACTTATAAGGTAATGCTTTTTGAAGACTTATTTGTTTTCAATTTTTGTTAGGTTTTTTTTGGCCTTCAGTGGCTTTCTTGTCTTTATTCTTACGGCCTATCTTTATGGAGCTGAAGGTCGTGGAATTATCGGATATGGAACCTCTCTTTTTGCTATTTTTGGGAGTTTGCTTTCTTTCAACCTAGGAAGAGGATTTCTTGCCGAAACTCTTCAAGAGATAGAAAAGAAACGCGAGTTGATAGGATCTTTTCTAGCGTTGAATTTCATTTTTGGAATTATTGCATCCATTGCTGGCCTTCTGTATTGGTATTTTTCTCCGACGGGAAGAGAAATGCTCAGTCAAAGGCAAGTACTTCTTTTTTCTATGACGAGTCTATTTTATTTATGGACTGCCAATGGAAATTTCTTTTTTTCTTCTTTTTTAAAAACGACTCTTCAGGAAATAATTATTTTTTTAGTGCGCTCACTGCTGATCTTTTTTTTGGGGGTTTTGGTCTTATTTAAAAACCATAATCTTGATTTATTTATTGGCTGGTATGCGGCAACTATCTTCATCGGTGTTTTGGTAGAAAATATTTTCCTGTTGAAAATTTCTCACGGCAAACTTTTTAAAAAATTAGATTGGAAGATTTTTTTGCGAATTATTGCTAAGTCCTGGATTCATCATATCGATAATCTGGCTTTTGGCATTTTTCCGTTGGTCCTAACTGTTATATGTGCTGCTTATATTTCAAAAGCTGACGTTGGTAGGGTGAACTTTGCTATACAGATTGTTAACATGGTTTTTCTGCTTGCCGTAACGGCAAATATCCGACTTATGGCTTATGTTTCTGATTCTGGATTTCGCGCCAAAATTTCTCAGTATAAAAAACTTTTCATCTTTACATTTTTGACATCGATATTGTCAGTGATCGTTATTTATTTTGGTTTAAAAGTGTCGTTAGCTTATTTTCATTTTCAACAGTTTGAAGGAGTCGCAGAACTTTTTCTAATCTCTTCGATGGCTGTTCCTGGATTTATTTTTTATCAATTTTTAACGCCTGTTTGGATTGAGCTAAAAAAAGAGAAAACATTGGCATCCTGGCATGTTGTCAATTTCTCAGTTTGCTTGTCTCTAACGCCAATGATTTTAAAGAGATATCATACGAATGGAGTCATGATTATTTTTGGAATCTTTTATGTGGGAGTCTTGCTTATACAGGTGGGCATCTTTTTAAAACAATTTTACCTGTCACACATCATTCTGCTAGAGGACGCTGAGCAATAACAAATAATTCTCCGCCCTTTTTCCGTGAGGACTGAACGAGGGCAAGAGGTGATAAAAAGACATTGGCAGTTCGCAAAATCGCAATCGTGAGCCATTCGGGAAGTCTTCTGATATTTTTTCCCGGAGGCGGAATAGATTTCGGTTTACGATTAAATAGAAAAGACACAATTGCTCTTATCCAATCTTCTGAATATTCGGGAGTTTCGACATCTTTGACTTCCCAACCGGCTTTTTGCAGACATATTTTTAGACTTGGGGCCGTAAAGATATGCAGATGAGCCTTGGAGTACATGGACCAAGCCCGATCTACCAGTTGGTGTTCCCAGCAATCTCCGTTCGGAGTCATGATAAAAAATAGTCCGCCTGGCTTTACATATTTTTTTGCCGTGGATAAATACAACACTGGGTCTACAACATGTTCGATCACATGACTGCTGTACAAGGCATCGTATTGTTTTCCTTCGAGATTTAAATCCTCTAGAGTCGACTCATAAGTTTTGATTTTAAGATCTTCACGCAAATACTTTGCAAATCTTTTCGCAGTTTCTACGGCCTCAACGAGAAGTCCTTGTTGGCTCGCCTGTTGAAGAAATTCTCCCATTCCTGGGCCAATTTCTAATAATCTGCCAGATTGAAAATGTTTTTTCACAACCTTTAGGCGGACTCCAGCGCGATGCCAATTGATTGCTCGAACTGTTTTCGTAAACATAAGGTCATCTTCTTCATAATGTAAGGTCTGCGCTTTTTCAAAACTTTCAGATAAAGTATTATTTTCAATTTCTTGTTGTTCAAAGCCACATGAAAGACAGCGTAAATATGCCAACTCCAGGGCTGGTTGAACTGCAACCAGGCGATTGCCTTCACAAACAGAACATTGACTATTCAGATTCGGAGTGACGAGCACAAAAGTTCCCTTTTTCCTGCGGCCATTAAATAACTCAATAAGTCTATTCTTTATGATTTTCAATCTCAATCATCCTCATCATTCCAACTGTTGTTGTAAAAGGAGGCCGATACCCCAATTTCGAGTTGCTCTCGGTACTATCCAGAGCCAAAGAGCCGAAGAGGCGACTTGAATAATGAGGCAAAGCTTTTTTTAGAAAGAAAAGTAAAAGTTGTGGTGGTGTAAAAAGCCACACATCGCGGTTCATGCTTTGAGCTAAAAGTGTGATCATGTCTTTAATTGAAAGAGGCTTCTGATCTTGGGGTAGAAAAATTCCAAATATCTGTTTCTGAATCACGAGATGAATGAAGTAGGTGAGATTTCCAACGTAAATAATACTCCGGCGATTTCTATCGTATTTAAAAGGCAGCCAAGGCATACGTTGAACTAACTTAGCTAGGCTTAGCAGATTTCCTTTTGCGCCTTCTCCGTAAACAAGAGGAGGGCGGACAATAGAAACAATAAAATTAGCAGTCTGCAGTGCTTGCAGATCTTTTTCCGCAGCAAGTTTACTTTCCCCATAAGGGTCCTGAGGATTGCATGGTGTTTCTGTCGTTAAAACTGTCTGTGGATTTTCGATATCACCATAGATACCGTAAACATGGGCGGTACTTAAAAAAATAAACTGTTTTACTCCGGCCTGTTTGGCTTTTTGCGCAAGAGCAACAGTGAGTTGATAATTGGCTGTGAAATATTCTTCTCTGGAGGCACCTTGCATTTGATGAACTAGAGCTGCGCAATGAACGACGACGTCGATCTTATCTAGGGAAATATCTGAAATTGGAGTTGCGCGGAGACTTGCAGTTTTGATTTCATACTGACTGCCAAAATCAGAGACAAATCTCCCGCCGACAAATCCACTACTGCCTGTGACTAGGACTTTCATGCTAATGAGTTACTCCCTTGGCGCCGAAGACTTTGAAGAGCGTGATAAATATAATTTTTAGATCAAAGAAAACAGAATGGTGATTCAAATAAAAATAATCAAATTCAACTTTTGTTGGAATGGGCAGCTCATCGCGGCCATTGACTTGAGCCCAGCCGGTAATGCCAGGTTTCAGTTGGTCGACTTTGCGCTCAGATCTCAAAGCAATGAGATCACCTTGATTGTAAAGGGCTGGGCGTGGGCCGACAAAGCTCATATCGCCGATGAAGACTGAGAAGATTTGGGGCAATTCATCGAGGCTTGTTTTTCTTAAAAACTTGCCGACGGGAGTTACAAAGGCTTCTGGATTTTTCATAAGATGGGTCGCCACTTGAGGAGTATTCATTTTCATTGAACGAAACTTAGGCATTAGAAAAATTCGATTGTACTGTCCTACTCTTTTTGACCAATGCAGTGCCGGCCCTTTGGAGTTCAACTTGACTAACAAGGAAATAACCAGGAGGGGGAGCGCCAGAATTCCCAATAAGATTAAACTAAAAACAACGTCAAAGGACCTTTTGAGCATGAGCGCCTTTCACCGTAGAACAAATGTGACTTTTCAAGACTAAGATGATAGACCTTGTTTTAGGTAAGGGCGAATTGAAAATGTTAAAAAATTTAGCGTCTCTTCCGCGGCGCCAAAAACAATTTCTCATGGTTTTGTGTGATGCTGTCATTCTGCCATTTTCATTTTGGGCGGCGTTAGCGCTTCGTTTAAGCACATGGAATCCATTGATCTCATCAGGTATGATCTTGATTTTATTTGCCATCCCCGTTATTGCAGTCCCCATTTTTATTCCGTTAGGCCTTTATAGAACCGTTGTTCGCTATGCTGATGAGCGAATGATGACCACCGTGATTTATGGAGTTTCATTGACCGTGCTTTTTTTAGCACTTGTGGTGGTCATGACGGGCTTTGCTGGAGTTCCGCGCTCATCATTTGTTATTTTTTGGCTTCTGAGCATTGTTTTTATCGGAGTCAGTCGATGGTTGGCTCGACGACTGGTTAAAGGCGTGGAGCGTCGTCAGTTGGTGGAAAAAAGACAAAAAATTGCCATTTACGGCGCCGGTAAAGCGGGGATCCAGCTAGCCATGGCCTTAAGTTCTAGCCCCGAGTTTCAGGTTCTCGCTTTTTTTGATGATAAAGAAGATCTGCATGGGACCGAGCTTTTTGGGATTCGAGTTCATTCTCCAAATAAGGCCGAGAAAATCATCGCTGACTTTGATCTTCAGGGTTTGATCTTAGCCGTACCTTCGGCATCGCGAACGCGTCGTCGTGAAATCATTCAGCAGTTCGAGCAGTTTGGGCTGTCGCTAAAAACTTTGCCCGGAATGGCCGAGCTTGTCGGTGGCAAAATCCGAATCGAAGATTTGCGCGAAGTGGGGATTGAAGATTTGCTAGGGCGAGATCCGGTGCCTCCGAATGAGGATTTGCTCTCAAAATGTATCGAAGAAAAAATTGTGCTGGTGACTGGTGCTGGTGGTTCAATCGGTTCAGAACTTTGTCGACAAATTATTCAGCGAAGACCTTTGAAACTTGTTTTGTATGAAGCTTCCGAATTTGCGCTTTATAAGATCGAACAAGATCTGCAGCATTACGGAACGGAAGTCCAGATCGTTGCTGTGCTTGGTGACGTGAAAGATCAAGCGCACATGCAGAGCATCTTGCGCCTCCACCGTGTGCAAACTGTTTACCACGCTGCCGCCTACAAGCATGTGCCATTGGTTGAGTGGAACGTCCCAGCCGGAGTTGCTAACAATGTATTAGGAACTTTTTCGGCGGCGAGTGCAGCACTGATGGAAAAAGTTGAAACTTTTGTTTTAATCTCGACGGACAAAGCTGTGCGCCCCACCAATGTGATGGGAGCGAGCAAGCGCCTTGCCGAATTGGTTTTGCAAGCTTTTGCGACGAGATTAGATAATGGTGGAACAAGATTCTGCATGGTCCGCTTTGGAAATGTTTTGGGTTCCAGTGGTTCTGTGATCCCTCTGTTTAAAGATCAAATTCGTCGTGGCGGCCCGATCACTGTGACCCACAAAGAAGTGACAAGATTTTTTATGACAATCCCTGAAGCCGCGCAATTGGTGCTGCAAGCAGGAGCGATGGGTTCCGGCGGAGATGTTTTCGTCCTCGACATGGGCGAGTCCGTCAAGATCATGGATTTGGCTCGGAAAATGATCGAGCTTAGCGGACTTTCGGTGCGAGACGAAAAAAATCCTGATGGCGATATCGCCATTGCAGTCACTGGACTTCGTCCCGGCGAAAAACTTTATGAAGAACTTTTGATTGGCGGAAATGTTTCCAAGACGACTCATTCGCGCATCATGCGAGCTGAAGAAAGTTTCTTTCCTTGGGCTGAGTTTGAAACGGCGATCAATGAATTAAGACAGGCTTGTCGAGATCAAAATAGTCTCAAGGCCCGAAGTCTTTTGCACAAATGGGTGCAGGAATACCAAGCAGCCGGGGATTTACATCCGTTATGAAACTTCTTGTCACCGGCGGTGCCGGATATATTGGATCGCATACAGTTCGTGCGTTGCTGAATCTCGGTCATGAGATCGTTGTGTTTGATAATCTTAGCACGGGATTTCGCGAGGCTTTGCCGACTGATGTTGCTTTGATTGAAGGCGACGTGCGTGACAAGAAGGTTCTTGCTACGATGTTTGCACAACATCGCTTTGAGGCCGTTTTGCATTTTGCCTCGAAGCTTGATGTCGCCGAGTCAATTGCTTACCCCAAAGAGTATGAAGACAACAATGTGAATGGATTTTCTATATTGCTTGGCGCGCTTGAAAGTCAGCCGCTTCGAACGATTATTTTTTCTTCTTCGGCAGCGGTTTATGGCAATGCTCAAAAAGGCCATCTCGTGACCGAAAGTGGTCCGACGGGGCCCATGAATCCTTATGGCCAAACAAAACTCACTTGCGAGCAGATGCTGAAAGAATTTTGCAAGCGCTCGAAAGTGTCAGGGGTCGCTCTTCGTTATTTCAACGTGGCTGGCGCCAGTGTCGATGGCAGTAATGGTTCACGCACGAAGGTTGGAACAACTCTCGTCAAGATTGCCGCTGAAGTGGCCGCTGGTCTACGAAATGAAATGCAAATTCACGGCGCTGATTATCCGACCAAAGATGGAACCTGCATTCGTGATTTTATTCATGTCGAAGATCTTGCTGATCTTCATTTGAAAGCGCTTGAATGGTCTCTCAAGAATCCTGGCTTTGAAATTTTCAACTGTGGTTATGGTCACGGATTTTCTGTGCGCGAAGTGATCACGGCGATGAAAAAAGTGAGCGACGTGGATTTTGTTGTTAAAAAAGGTCCTCGTCGTGAAGGTGACCCCACTGAAGTAGTGGCCGATGTTTCAAAAATGAAAACGGCCTTCGGTTGGAAGCCTCGTTATGACAATCTCGATGTGATTTGCCGCTCAGCCTTTGAGTGGGAAAAAAGCCGCTAGGGCTCTCCCCCTGGACAAAAAAGGGCGATCGACGCCGAAATGGCACAGTTCAAATTTCCCACTTTCTCTTGTTATTTTAGTAATTTACACGCCTACTTCATAGGTATTTCATTTTTCCGTTTTATATTGTAAAATGTAAATATGAGGTAGAGATGGATTTAGATAAAGCCTTGGCAATCAAAGCTCTTAAAAAACTGGATGATCTTTTAGTCAAAGAATCGCGTGGTCCAATGACCTTGGTTATTGGCGGTGGTGGAGCAATGATTTTGGCTCATGGATTTGCCGGCAAGACGAAAGACATTGATGCCGTGGCCAAAGGTCGATCTGATCTTGTGGAAATTGATGCTGAAACAAAAGCCGTTGCTCAGCAACTAAAGATTGAGCCGGATTGGTTGAATCCTTATTTTTCGACATTTATTCATTATTTGCCCAAAGATTATGGAGACCGACTTTTAAAAATTTACGACGGCATGTCTTTGCATGCGATCGGTCTTGGTGCCGAGGATCTGCTCATCATGAAATTTATGGCGGATCGAGATAAGGATTTGAAGCACATTCGACATTTGATCAAAAGAGGGGCTCGTCTTGAAGTTGTCGAAGAAAGATTGCTTGAGTTGGAAAAACAAAAGGTTGCTAAGGCGAAAGAGGCTCTCGCTCGGTTTTATGAAATCTGCGAGGAGATGGGTCTATGAAAAAGCCAAGCCAAGTTCTTTCACAAGTAGATCTGGCGCACTTTTACAGTCAATTGAACCACGATCCGTTGTCTATCGACGGAGCGACGCTGGCTTTTGCCGTCGAGCAATCACGTCTTGATCCGCGCTTGGCGGAAATCACTTGTGAGTTTATCAGGGATTACTGGTGGAAAATAGACACGGAAAACTTGAATAAAAAATTACAAAAAATTGCTTGGCCGGAAGCTATTTTGCCAATGATTGAAGAAATTAAAATGAGATGCAAAGGAAGCTCGCAGGAAAAAAAAGAATTTTGTGATTGGGCGAGGCTTGCTTGCGCTAAAATTCAAAATGAATCCAGCCAGCTTTACTTTTTTCATTCTTGGATGCCAGACTCGCTCAGGCTGGAAAGAAATATTCTTGAAAATAAACCTTGGTTTAAAAAGCATCATTTTATCTCTAGTGAAACTTTTTTTAACAAAGATAATCCCAAGGTTCTCTCATTAGGCAAAAAAAGATTGAGCGAAAAAGAAAAATTAAAAATAGATGTGGCTGAATTTGTGCGTGACCAAATTAAAAGCCGGGGAATCGACGTGATCCACGCAGCTCATCTCTTACAGACCGACAAAACGACCATCAGCCAGATCAACAGACTGATGATCAAAAAGCTTTCGCTTGATTTCCTTTACGACATCAAAGAACGACTTCAGGCCTGATGGGTTTTGAAGATGGCTTGCAGGTTTTTGAGCATGCCTTCAAGATCGCGCAAACGCAGTGATGTCGGTCCATCACACAAAGCTTCTTCAGGGCGCGGATGAGTCTCTAAGAAAATTCCGTCGACTCCCACAGCCATTGCGGCGCGCGCTAGAGGCCACACCATTTCACCACGTCCACCGGATGATTCGCCTGTCGCACCCGGAAGTTGAGTCGAATGCGTGCAATCCATGATCACCGGAAATCCAAGATTGCGCATTTCGATGAGGCCCGTCATGTCGTTGATCAAACGGTTGTAACCGAAAGTGGTTCCGCGCTCGCACAAAAGCAAATTTGAATTGCCGGCTTTCACAGCTTTGTTGGCAATCGCTTTCATATCCCACGGAGCTAAGAACTGCCCTTTTTTAATGTGAATCACTTTCCCAGTTTTTGCGACTTCGACCATGAGATCGGTTTGTCTCGACAAGAAAGCAGGGATTTGTAGAACGTCAGCGACTTCAGCCACGGGGCCGACTTGAATTGTTTCATGCACGTCAGTTAAAAGAGGAACACTCAATTGCGATTTAATTTTATCAAGACTTTTCAAAGCAGAGCTCACGCCAGGCCCACGAAAAGATCCTGAGCTTTGACGATTGGCTTTATCAAATGAACATTTCAAAATCCAGGGAATACCTAGTGCATGAGTGACTCGCTTGATTTCTTTTCCGGTTTCAATGACCAAGCCTTCGTCTTCGATGATGTCGGGGCCTGCAAACAAAACAAAATTTTTGCCATCGCCCCAGGTGTAATCACCGAAAGGAGTTTTCATCGTTACTGGTTTTGCGAGGGGCCCAAATCCTGTTTTCATTTCACGGCCTTTTTCACTTGCTCGATAATGTAGTCTTGCGACGCCTCTGCCAAATCAGGATACATCGGAATGCTGATCACGTGTGCCGCTGCCCAACGTGAATGTTGCAAATCACCCACTGACTTATTGGCGTGAGTTTTATACCACGGTTGATCCGGCATAATGCGAGGATAGTGAATGCTTGTTGGCACTCCCACTGCCGTCATGGCTTTTTGAAAAGCATCGCGGTCATGCAAAGTCAGAGTGTACTGCGCCCAAGCACTTTGGTGTCCCGCTGCCACGTAAGGAAATGAAAAATCTTTTGCCGTGAGGCCAGTAAAACCTTCAGCATATTTGCGAGCCACGCGCTCACGTTGTTCGAGCTCCCAAGGATATCTGGCCATTTTTGCCGACAAGATCGTGCACTGAAGAGTGTCCAAGCGGCCGTTAATTCCTAGGCGAGTGTGATAGTAACGAGACTCGGAACCGTGCTCGCGGATTTCTTTCATGACTTTTGCCAGAGCGTCGTCATTGGTAAAAATCGCTCCGCCATCGCCGTAACAACCGAGAGGTTTTGCCGGGAAAAAACTTGTTCCTGAAGCGATGCTCATTGAACAACTGCGATGACCTTTGAAGCTGGCACCAAAACTTTGTGCGGCATCTTCAATCACATGAATTCCATGTTTTTTTGCAATCGCATTGATGGCTTCCATGTCAGGAAGTTGTCCGAACAAAGACACCGGCATGATCGCTTTTGTTTTTGGCGTGATCGCTTTTTCAATTTGCTTCGGATCAATATTGAAAGTTTTTGGATCGATATCGACGTACACTGGAGTGGCTCCAGCAAGCACAATCACTTCGGCGGTTGCGATAAATGAAAAAGCCGTGGTGATGACTTCATCGCCAGCGCCAATGCCTAAAGCCATCAATGGAACAAGCAGAGCGTCTGTGCCGCTGGCAATCGCTAAGCAATGCTTCACACCTGTGAAGTCAGCCAGTTTTTTCTCGCACTCGATAACTTCTGGACCATTGATGAAGGCACCATGGTCGAGGACTTTTTGGATGCGCGCATCGATGTCAGTCTTCAGGGCTTTGTATTGAGTTTTTAAATCTAAAAAAGGAATTTGTGGATTTGCCATAGTTTGTTTCTCCTTACGCATCTTTAAGTGCAATGGCCTTGAGCTTCCAAGAATCCCACAGAAAATCGAGACTTGTCTAGAGTGTTTAAAAGCCACAATTCTTCGGAATTATAAATAACACTTTCCATCAAAACCACATGACAAGACAAGCTAATCTGTGTGACTTTTAGCACTCGGAGGCAAGCGATGATTCCGGTTATTTTAAGCGGGGGAAGTGGGACAAGGCTGTGGCCGGTTTCACGACGAAATTTTCCAAAGCAATTCTGCGAATTGTTTGATGAGCCATTACAAAACCAAACTCTCAAACGTCTTTCCATTTTTGGAATGCCTTGGATTCTGACGTCCATGGAGCTTCGTGAGTTCACTGAGAAAAAGGCCAAAGAAGCAGGGTTTCAGGCGCGTGTCATTTATGAACCTATGAGTAGAAATACCGCTCCAGCTATTGCAATGCTTTGTAAGATTTTGGAGTTGGAAAATAAGGATAAAGAAATAGTCGGAATTTTTCCTGCGGATCATTTGATTGGAAAGACAGACATCTTTACTTCGGCAATTGAGCTTGCTGAAGCAGCAGCTCGGGAAAATAAAGTTGTTACTTTAGGTTTAAAGCCAACTGAGCCCGCAACCGGGTATGGATATATTCAAACAGAGGCGCAGCCGTATAGTTATAAGAAAAAACTATCGACTTATTCCGTTTTGAAGTTTCATGAAAAACCAAGCCTTGAGATGGCTAAGGATTTTCTTCGTGACGGGAATTTTTATTGGAATGCCGGAATTTTTGTTTTCTCCGTTCATTTGATGATCGAACTTTTTGAAAAATATCAGCCTCAAATTTGGGACGTGGTTTCACTTTTAAAAAAAGATCTTTCAAATATTAAAGAAATCTATTCGCAGTTATCTTCAATTTCTATTGACTACGCGATCATGGAAAAGCTCACGAGTCAGGAGCTTCTTTGCGTCCCCTGTGATCCCGAATGGAGTGATGTCGGATCTTGGGATGCTGTTGCAGAGGTTTACGAGCGAAGTGGTAAAACGCGGGGTGAGCCTTTTGAAATCGATAGTTCTAATAACTTCGTCTTGCCTCGGCAGGATAAAAAATATGCTTTCGTGGGAATCGATGATTTGATTGTTGTTGATACTGAAGATGCTTTGCTCATCGCAAAAAAAGGCGAAACTCAAAATGTGAAAGCTGTTGTCGATAGAATCGGCAAAGAATATCCGAAGCTCATTCAAGAACACGTTTTTGAAGAGCGCCCTTGGGGTCGTTTTGAAATTTTGCGAAATCGGTCTCACTTCAAATCAAAACTTATTTCCGTCAACCCAAGTCAGCAAATCTCTTATCAGTCTCATGCACGGCGAGAAGAACATTGGGTGATTGTAGCTGGTGCTGGTGAGCTAACTCTTGACGACAATGTCACTGTAGTTAGCAAAGGAAACTCAGTCAAAATTCCGCAAGGGGCCAAGCACCGCATTCGCAACACAGGCTCGGAGCCTTTGGAATTTATCGAAGTTCAGCTCGGTAGCTATTTCGGCGAAGACGATATCACCAGATTTGAAGACGATTATAATCGCATCTAAAAAACGGCGCGCCTCATAAGAGACACGCCGTTCAGAGGGATTTCAGAGCAAACGGTACGGCGTACTGTTTAGGATTTAACGTCTTTTTTGATTTCTTGTTTGTCTTTTTGCAAGCGACGTTTTGCTTGGTGTTTGTTGCGACGAGCTTCTTTTAAAGCTTGTTTGTCTTTCTGTAATTGCTCGGTGTTGCCGCCGGCTTTGTCTTTTACGACATTTTCTTTGGCTTCTTTGATGTCTTTTTTATCTTGTTGCAGGTCTTTGCGATCTTGCTCAACGCGAGTTTTGTCTTGAGAGACAACGCCGTCTTGAGCAAAAACAGGAAGAGCCATCAACAGAGACAGAGCGATCAGGACCACTTTCACGTTTTTCATAACCGACTCCTTAGCGCCAACGGCGCTGGTTTATATATGCGCACTTTGTGTGCGACTTGTTTCATTAGGACCAGATTACCGCAGAGACCTCAATTCCCGATGAATCCAGCATTAATTGTTTTTTACAAAGGTGTCTTAATTTGAGACACTTTTCGCACAACATGGCGAACAGACTGTCTTTTAAAAAAATCTGGTGGATCTCATTATTTGTGAAAATGGTCCTGGCGACCTATCTTCCAATGAATCCTGATGAGGCTTATTACTGGGTCTGGTCGCGCCATCTCCAGCTCAGCTATTTTGATCATCCACCTTTTGTGGCGTGGCTTTTTTATCTCGGCCATATTTTCGAACCTCTGGCCGCCGTCGGAATTCCCAATGCGGTGAGATGGCCGACAGTGATCGCGGGACATTTGGTGCTGGCCGTGTGGTTTTTGGTTTTTAGACACATTTTCTCGAGTGAAAAAATCAAAACCTGGATGTGGCTGATGCTTTTTTCACCGCTGATGGGATTTGGTTCGATCATCGTGACTCCGGATATAGCAGTCGTTCTTTTTTGGTCGTTGGCGATTTTATTTTTTCAACGAGCCGAAGAAAAAGGCGATGCCTTGAGCTATATTCTTTTAGGTATCAGCTTAGGTCTCGGCTTTTGTTCGAAGTATCAAATTGTGCTTTTTATCCCGAGCGCTTTGCTTTATTTGTTCATGGAAAAAAAATGGCAAGTCATTCGTTGGCGCTGGCTCCCACTGACGATCGTTTTTGGTTTTTTAAGCTGCTTGCCGGTTTTAATTTGGAATTATCAGCACGAGTGGATTTCATTTTTATTTCAGCTCAAGCATGGTCTTGAGCGTGAGACCTACGATCCATCTTGGATGTTCAGTTATCTGGGCGGCCAAATCCTGATTTTATTTCCTCTGGTTTTGTGGGCAGCCCTTTGGGGAACCAAGCACTGCCAAAAACAATATCACTTTCTGATTTATTTTGCCTGGCTGCCGTTGATTTTCTTTTTTATCTCATCATTTCGAGCCGTGGTCGAAGCCAATTGGCCAATCATTGCTTATCCCGCCGTTTTTGCTTTGGCGCTTTCGCATCCACAAATTGAGCGCTGGACAAAATGGGCCGCGATTTTTTTTGGAACTCTCGCTGTAATTTTATTATCGGCCATTTTTATTCCGCAGTTGCGAAACTTGAATGAAAAAATTGATGAGCCTTTCATGTACAAGGCCGTCGCTGAGCAGGTGCGCGGCTATCAGCCGCTGTATACACAGACGCATCAACTGACCTCGATGATTTCCTACACCTTAAAAGAAGATGTTTACAAACTGCGTGGAATCAATCGCTTTGATTTTTTTGACATGATCCCCGAAAGCATTCCGAGCACACCTGAATTTTATATGGTCGCTCGCACAGGAGCTGTGATGCCAGCCTGGGTCGCTGAGGCGGGTTATCACATGCTCCGAATCAAACCCGTAGCACCGATCTATGAGCTACTGAAATTCAGCAAAGACGCCAAAGCTATCGAGAGCTCGCGCTAAAAGACAACAACAGTTTGAAAAGGCTTCGATGCAGGAACAATCAAGAAGAGGGTCAGCTTCCAAGGGATGCTTCAGAGCAATACCAATATATCGATATTTTTATCGATATATTGGTATTGGCAATGGAGAGGTTAAGGCGATTGTTCCTGTGACAAAATTCTTTAACCCAAGTTCTGCCGACAGGAAGTCGGCAGAAGCCCGCCAAGGATGGTAGCTTCGCGCCAAGCTCAGCCAAAGACTCAAGCCAAATGCTTCAAAACTTTTTGATAAACAGAGTCCGCCGAAATTACCTGCAAGCAGCGATTGTCAGTGCAGGGAGTTTTGCGATGATTAAATGCACTCACGCAAGGCGAGCACGCCAGGTTCGAATAGAGTGGGAAGAAATTCCCCAGTGAGCCATAAAGTTTTGGAGTTTCCGGTCCAAAAAAAACATAAGTCGGAATATCGGTGAGGCTTGCAAAGTGCGCGGGGCCTGAGTCATTACTGATCATCACTCGCGATAAAGTATAAAGTGCGGGGAGATCCTCAAAGCGAATGGCTCCGGCAAAATTAATCAGGCGATCGCGTCGGGTCTCGACCCGAATTGGATCGACTTCCGCTTTTTCCATGGGAGATCCCGTAAGCAAAATCATTGCTGTGGGGTCTTGATCCAAAATTGTTTGCGCCAGTTTCACGTAAGAAGCCTGTGGCCAGCGACGTTGCGGTAAAAACTCGCCACCCGCGCAGTTCATGATGATCCACTTCATGCGCTCGGGTTGAGAGGCATGTTGCGAGAGAGCTGATTTGACTCGTTCAATGGCCTCGGCCGTCACTTTGATTTTTAGCGGATGAATTTCGTTGTCTTTGATCTCGCCTTTAAAAAACGGAATGTCTTCATGCTCGGCAAAAGTGGTTTTCACCAGCGCCATAAAATTCTTCGCGATATGAATATGGGGATTGTAGGCCACTTTGCGTGAGAGAACGGCGCCTCGGTAAAGGCCTTCCGCATGAAATTTATGAAAGCCCACGCGTCTGCGACAGCCACTTGCGGCGGTCAAAAGTGATGAAAATCGTGAGAACAGTTCGAAGTCGACCACGGCATCGATTTTTTTCGCCCGAGTCCACAGCAAAAAGCGAAAAGAGTCCCAAACAAAAAGCAAAAGCTTATCTTCGCGGAGCAAGAAGATATTCGAGTCCGGAACAGTGCCAACCAATCTGAGGCTTGCCACATTTCGTTTAAAAATCGCAAAGTAGATGTCGGCTCCTTGAGAGCGCGTCCAACGCAGTGATGAGTCGCCGATAATGGCGCTGCCCATTTCAGAAAGTTGTAAAAAAAGGACTCGGCGTGGTTTGGCGACGGCCTGGGAACGCCCACGGAATAGATCATGGAAGCAGTCTGCCAGTTTCACCCACAAGGACACGAGGAAACACAGTGGAACTCCTACATAATAATCAATAAAGCGCATGGTATCGACAGACATCGTTGAAAATCCTTCGTCTTTTCAATATAACAATGGGACGAAGGGGTCGTCATGCAAAAAAAATCACTGTTTCAATCAGGAAATGTCTTATTGATAGCGGTTTTGTGTGTGGGGCTTGGGGCCTGTAACTTTTCAAGCCAAGATGTTTTGAAGAGTGGAACTGAAGACACCTCCGCCAGCGGTGTTGTTGTCGGAATTTTGGGCGCAGCAATTCTGGCTGGAAATCCCACCACCGCATTTTCTGATAATAACTGCCCTACCGTAAAGACCAATTCTGGAGTGGGCTGCACCAATGAAACCAACGCGGTCAATTTAACTTATAATGTCTGCTCTTACGGAGCCAGTTCAGGCGGTTGGTCAGGAACTTTGCAAGTTGCCAGCGCAGGACTGACTTGTGGCACAGCAGCTTTGCCAAACACAGCGAGCTTTCAATATGTCACCGGCTCGACACCTTCCTTTGGGACTCATTACAGTTCTTATGGAACAGCGACGACCATCGACGATGTCACGGCAAATCTTCATAACTTTGATTCGGTTGTCATTGCTCCAACCATCGGAGCGGGTTACGGCGTCAGCATGAATTACGCGGCCGGAGTTCCCAGTGGAGTGGCAACGATCAATCGTCATTTGACAACGAACTCGGTGAATTATTCGGTGACGGGAACCGCATCTTTGTCTTCAGCCGGCGGCACCACGACGGTGGGGGCGACATCGCTGAAGGTTTACAACAATCTTTTTGGCGTGGTCGGAACGGCAGCATTTACCGGCGTCACCTACAACAATACTTGTTGTTATCCGGTGAGTGGTTCAGTCACTACAACTTTTGCAGCCGGAACGACGCAAACAATACCGTTCAATGCCGCTGGTGCAGCCTATCTTTTAAAGCCAGAGACTCTGACTTTTTCAGCGACCTGCGGCTCGGCGACTTTGCTTGATCCTTATGGATACACTTCACAGGTTGTCCTGACTCATTGCTATTGATTTTAAAACAAATTTAAGCGAAATATAGAAAGTCTTTTTAAAGTGGTGCCATAGCTCAGCTGGATAGAGCAACTGCCTTCTAAGCAGTAGGTCGTACGTTCAAGTCGTACTGGCGCCACCAATTCTTACAGACGGACTGTAAGGAAAGGTGAGGAACATGGGCTTGCTAAAAATGGTCCCCAATCCAGCCATGAATCAATGGGCTCAACAAAAAGCCGTGGAAGTTTTGAACTCAATCCCTTCGCAAAATTTGATTTTAGAAGCCTATCTTTTCGGCTCTGCCATTGATGGCGTTTTCACTCCCGACTCGGATTTGGACTTTGTTATTGTTGCCAAGGACGAAGCCGCCATTAAACAGCTGCAGAAAGAAGTTTATAGTCCCAGATTTACCGACATTGCGATTGATTGGATTTTCAAAACAAAAGAGTCTTTTGACGAGCGAAAAGATTTTGGTGGAGTTTGCTTCATCGCTTTTCATAGCGGAAAGAAAATGCGATGACCCCTCCTCATCTAAAAAAACAGCTTTTTCCCAAAGAATACGCCAAAGAACTTTTGAAGATTGCCAAGGGCGACCTAGATTCTGCTTTAGGACTTTCCAAAATCAATACAGGCCGCCCCGAAAACATTGTTTTCCTGGCTCAACAGTCCGTTGAAAAATCGATCAAGTCGGTTCTTGTTCATCTTCAAATTGCTTTTCCACTGGTTCACGATTTGGGAATTCTGATTGCTCTCTTACCTGATGATAAAGCTCCGGCGGAAGGATTTGCTCTTACAGAGTTAAATCCTTTTGCATCCGTTCGTCGTTATGAGGAAGGACGAATTCCTCTCGCGACAGAGGAGATTAAATCTTCTCTAGAAGTTGCTCAAAAAATTATCCAATGGGCCACGGCGGCCATCACCGACTAAAGTCTAAGAAAGTGATTGGCGATGAGTTCGCGTTGCTGGGAGCAATGCGGCCTTTCTAAAATGGGACATGCTGATCACGCTTTTGCTGACGACATTGTCTATTGCTTTTGCTCAATCGCCGTCGTCATCGGTAGTGATGCCGGATTGGAGTGAGGGCGCCGTTATTCCTGCGGGCGGTCGACCGAATATTTATCAGTGGTCCTCGGAAGATTTTTTTACTTATCAAAAAGCTGGGAAAATTCATGCTCAGGTTTATCCGGTCACGGTGACTGGGCTGTTGCCACCGTATGAGCCGCTGAAAAAAATTGTCACTGACAGTTTGTTGGCAAAGCTTGGTTTGCATCCTTATCCCGCTGTGTCTGATCAGGGAGTTTATCAAGTTCCATATCCTGGCGATGTGCGACCGCAAACGCGAATGGGATTGAGTCTGATTGAGCGCGATGGGGCTCGCGGATTTACTTTTTCTTGTGCCGCTTGCCACTCGGCCAATTTGTTTGGCAAGACGGTGCTGGGCATGACCAATCGGTTTCCGCGGGCCAATGATTTTTTTGTGAAGGCCAAAGAAGTTTCACCAATCATTGATCCGTGGCTCTTTCAAAAAACCACGGGCGCCACCGATGCTGAAATCGGATTGCTTTCTGAGATGAAGCAAAATATTCGCCGCGTGGGAGTGAAAGAACCTTTGGTTTTGGGTCTTGATACGTCACTCGCCCAAGTGGCGCTGTCACTCGATCATCGAAATGCCGACGCTGAGGCAACACCTTCACATTGGTATGAGTTTTTTCCGAGAGATGACAAATTTCTCAGTCATCATCCGGCGGATTCAAAACCTGCGGTGTGGTGGAATTTAAAATACAAAGATCGCTGGCTGTCCGATGGCAGTGTGATTTCAGGAAATCCGATTTTTACCAATATCATCTGGAATGAAATTGGCCGAGGTGCTGATCTTGCGACTTTAGAAAGTTGGCTTGCAAAGAATGGCAAAATAATTCAAGAGTTGGTGACGGCCGTTTTTTCTTCCGAGGCTCCGCGATTCACTGATTTTTTCCCAGCCGAGCAAATTGATCTGCCATCGGCGCAAAAAGGTGAAAAACTTTTCAATCAGAACTGTGCTCACTGTCATGGTGTTTATGAAAAAGCGTGGAGTCTTCCAAACGCCGATCAACTCTCAGCCCAACAAAAACTTGAAACCACCTTGGTGCGTCCGCTGGCGCACACACCTGTGGTGGATGTCGGTACAGATCCTTTTCGTCGATGGGGGATGAAGTCTTTAGAAAGACTGAATGATCTCTCGATCTCGCAAAAAAATGGCATCGTCATTAAAGCTCAGAATGGTTATGTGCCGCCGCCTCTGGTGGGGGTGTGGGCTCGTTGGCCGTACTTTCATAATAATTCAGTTCCCAGTCTTTGTGCGGTTTTGACGGTGGGAAGCAAGCGACCTGTCGCGTACTATGCGGGAGAAGCCAATGATCCCAAAAAAGATTTCGATGCCGCTTGCAACGGTTATCCGTTGGGAGCAAAAACGCCGATGGCGTGGAGAAAATCAGAATTTTATTATGACACTCGCCGTGAAGGCATGAGCAATCAAGGTCATGATCAGAAAATTTTATTGGATTCGTCAGGGCGTGAGAGATACTCGCCCGATGACAAGAAAGCTTTGATTCAATTTTTGCAGACTCTTTAATCACATTCAACAGCGGCTTGAATCGTGCAAATAAAGCGACCCGAAAGCAGACTTTGATTTTCAAAAGCGCATTGCGGTTCTGTGTAGGTCAGCGAAGTAAGAAGCACGTGACCGTGCTTTTGGTTTTCACAAATTTCATTGGCAAGTCCAAGGCATTGGCCTTTTGCCATATCGACAGCCATAAATTTATTTGCCGCTAACTCGTCAGCGGAGCTTGCTAAACTGACTGATTCTGAAAGGCCGCGCCCCGAAGTGTGCAGCATTTGCGACGCACTGGCTTCTGAGGTGAGGCTTAAAATGCTGACCAGCAAAAACAAAAGCAAGGACAAGAAATGAAGGATTCGATTTTTTTTCATACAACAACCTCGAATGGTTTGAATTATCGAATAGAAGCGCGAAAACTAAAACTGTTCGCGCTCACTTGTCCGGCTTGCAAAGGGAAAACGTAAAGACAGGTCACGTCGACTTGATAACGACTGGCCATCTCGTTTAAGAATTCAAGAGTCACTCCTTGTTGTGCGGACGAGGCCTTTGAAACCACACAGCGAGCATTGTTTTCAGCACCAACGAAGACGAGGAACTGATCTGATTTTCCGTTGCCCGTGGACAAGGTCTCGATATCAGTGTGGGCCAAATGGCCAAGGCTTGCGCAGGAATTGGGCGCGGCTCCGGTGCAGCGAATCGCTAAAGTGGATGGAACTGTCGGAGCTGCCATTGCACTGGCGCTAAGACCCAGTAAAAGCAAAATCATTTTCATAGGTGGCCCTCATAAAGATATTCAAAATCGGATTTTAGAGGGCGCGGTGAGAAAGTAAATTTCTTTCGTCAAGCAGGAGAAGCGATTGTAAGTATTTTGGGTTTGTCTAAAACTTTGACAGAGCTGAAAGCAAAGCAGGCTCATTCATCGTTATTGGAAATAACAATGAATGAGCCCTAGACATTAAACACGGAAAGCGTCTTTCAATGTTTAATGTTTGTCAGATGATGTCATATTTTTTTGAGAATCTTTTTGTTGGCTTTTTTGTTGATCCCAGGTCGCGCGTTGAGCGTCTTTCGAAGAGCTGCCTTGAACATCAGGAGTTTCGCGTTCCGGTTGTTCCGGTTCAAAACTGCTGCTGGGACGATTTGCTTGTTTGTCATTGCGTGGTTGTTGCGATGAGCTTTTTGATGGACCAGATTGATTGTTGTCGATAGCCATAAATCCTCCTTGGATGGTGTTAAGTCTGCAATCCCATTCACAGCAAATAGCTCGCCAGTGGATTTTTCTCTTCAGATGAAAATAGCGCCGAGTTATTTCTGTGCCGAGTGGAAGATTGCCTCAAGCCGGGGAGAAATTGCCTCATGCAGATCTTTTATTGCTTCGACAAATAGAAAATGAGAACTTCATTCGAGGAGTTTTACCGATGAATATCTATTTGATCTATCCCATGTTCGTGATGGTTTTACTGACCGTCGTGGTGATGCTGACAATGCTGATGAGTCGCATCGCCGCCGTTCGCAGCGGAAAGCTCAGTGTGCGCTATTTTAAAACTTACAATTTTGGCGAACCGCCAGAGCAAGTGATCAAAAGTGGCAGACACTTTTCCAATTTGTTCGAGCTGCCAGTGCTTTTTTATGCGGGTTGTTTGGCGGCGATGATTCTGCCGATGAATGATCGATGGACATTGGCATGGGCGTGGCTGTTTGTGCTCGCAAGATTGATTCATGCGGCGATTCATTTAGGATCCAACAAGCTTTCACCAAGAATGATGAGCTATGCCTTGGGATGGATTGCTGTGCTCGCTCTGTGGATTGATATTGTGGTCGCAGTCACGACACATTTGAAATAAGAAATTAGCTAAAAAATTAGTGAGTCATTAATTCAGGATTGCCGAATCGATAGCCAAGACGAACTCCGACGTTCCAAAGTTGGGGAACTGACGGGCGCTGAAAGTTTTCAATGTCTGAATAAAAAGTAAGGTCTGATCCGACCTCCCACAGAGAGGCCACTTGATAAGTGAGGCTTGCCGGTTTGAACGTCGTAAACCACAGCTGATGATTGGCCATGGTGTGAATATAAGAGACTGACGATGAAGCGACGTAACGCAATTTATCGGAGAATGAGTAACTGCCACCGAAAGATGTTGAAGCGCGACCGTCTTGGCGATCAGCCAAAATGATATCGATAATATCTGGAGAAAAAGATGGCACCGAGCCCAAGCCACCGCCGCCTTCATGCTCATGAGTTTCTGGCGATGATGACTGGCGAACTCCAGTTTTACCAGCACGAGGTGGTGGAGTGTTTTGATAAATCACTTTCGAGCCACCGACTCCCGCAAATAAACTCCATTTCGGACGATGATAATTCAGACTGGCGCGCAGGAAAGCCCGAGTTAGCTGATGCTCAGTCAGACTTCGCTCCGTGGTGGGGATCGACAGATTCAGCATCGTGCGATGGCCCCAGCCAAGATCAGGAGCGCTGATATGACCCACTCCAACACTGGGATCGAAAAAATGAAAAGTGTCGGTATAGATCTGCATGGCGCTCAATTGAAAACCGTCATCAAAGCGATAGGCATAATGAGCCGCTAAAATTTCACCTGGCAAAGTGAAGTCCGGCCCATTGGGATTGGCAATCGTGCGGGCTTCTGGCGAATCCAAACTTTGCAGCCCCGAAAGACTGACAAGCTGATGCTCGGTGAGACGAGTGGCGCCCATGGCAGAAAAGTAACTCATGTTAGGAAGAGTGGTGTTCTCAGACATTTGCCCGCTGTCATCCGAGCTTGAATTCTTCGTGTTGCGATAATCATTTCTTTGCCCCGCATGCGAGGTCAGAAGCGAAGCTTTGATCAAATAAGTTTTTTGCAGGGGAGAGGCTGGCAGTTCAACGCTGGTGCTGGAAGTTCCATTGGCGTTGGTGCTATCGGTTGTTGTGGCGGGGACATTAGTTGTTGTAGTCGAGGGATTTTCTTGCTGTGGAAGTGAAAGCGATGAACTTTGCGCCACCGCGATCGTGGCACTCGCCGACATCAAAATAAAAACAAGGATTGGTGACGTCATCACCGAAAGACTTTTTGGCACTCGTCCCCTCACAAGTTCAAAACGCTCCTTATTGAGTCCCATTTGCTGCTAATAAAAGCAACAGAAGAAATAAGGAACTTGAATTATGGAAAGATGGAAAAACGAGTTTTCCTGATTAATGACTTAACTTGCCTTACGAAACTTATTGCCAGCTAAAATTTGAATGAGGCCCGCAAGTTCAAGCCCGCGCTTCCCGAACTTCTGAGAGATCTTGTGAATGGCTGCTGGTTCGTACTTGTTGCTGGTGAGATAATTGTGAATGACTTCTGATGTAAGCTGGCCAAATTTTTTTTCAAAATATAAAACTTCAAATAAGGCGCGTTCGACAGAGTAACATTTGAGTTTAACTGAGTTGATTTCCAAAGAAGTCGTGTTGAATATCTTGTTGGTGCGGTAAACGCTGATAAGATCCGTACTATTGCGAAGCTTTGAATCTGTATCAACATCTATGTCGATAACTGAGGGCTGATCTGTGGTGAGTTTATAATGATAGAGGAGAGTCCTTTTTGAAATCACAGCGCCACGATAGAATTTCTTAATGATTGCAAAAAAAGCCTGATTTGATGGAATGTCAGGAGTGGTATAAAAAGCTCTAGAGATTTTCTCGATAGTTCCAGCTTCCACAGCACGTTTAACGCTCATTTTAGAGCCAAAGATTCTCTCTAGCTCAGCATGCTTATAAATTCCTGAGAGTAATTTGATATTTTTGGTTTTTTTCTTCACGTTACTATTTTAGCTAAAAATATACTATTTTGCAATATTAGTAAAAATTGATAGGTATTCATTGGTAATAACAATAAGTTGAGATAGATCTTTTGGCAGATGTGAGGCATCTTTATAGACTTTCTTCTGGATGTATTCCTTCCAAGCCTTTTTCATTTGCCTATTGATCCATTTGGGGTCTAACGAAAGTTCTATCTCTCTTTCGGCGGCGATTTTTTGAATCAGTTTGGCGTCAATATTTTGGTTGGCCTTAGCAATTCTGTAGAGGTCATCAAAATCTTTCATACGCGTATTACCTCCAGCAAAGCGATGGCAGGACGCCACCTTATCAACAATAATATTTTCAAGGCTGGCCACCGTAACCTGCGCATTAGCGAGTTTTATCCTCTTGCTGTGAGTTTTAACTGCGAATACGACATCAATCCCAAATGGATTTGTTGAGCCTTCCGCAGTTAGAAATTCCATTTGCACTGCTAAGCCAGATTTTTCATCAGTTTTAACTGCATTGTGAGTTTTGACTGAAAAAGCACAGTCATCAGTCTGAACACTTGAAAAGTCTTTTAAGACTTGCTCGATTTCTAGTTCTACGTCAGTTGTAAAATCGACATCAACAGTAGATCTTGGCGTCCTAATGTAATGCCAAAGTAAATTTCCACCTTTGAAAATATATCTATTAGGGGCTACTAATTGAAGCTCCTCTACAAACTGCATAATCACGAAGCGAGTCATGGCTCTTGGGCCATACTCGCCAGTATCAGCCTTCCATTTTGCAAAATTCTTTTTAAAATTTCCCATTCTTAATTCCCTTTATGATCTGCAAAGCATCCTGGTTGGATATTGTGGTTGTCGAGGTGATGCGACTTTCTTTTTGTCATCTTTATTAATTTTATCCATAAGATCTTTCGGTGGTGGCTGGCGACCGAGTTCTTCCAATTTATTTGCCAATTTTCTTCCAGCTCCCTTTTTGGGGATGTTTATTTTTTTGTCCATAAAAGCCTCCTCGCTTTTTATTCAGTTGTACTATGCACAGTCTGAACCGTCTAAGTACCTCAATTGACTGTGTTAGACCTCGGCGGGATTCGTTTCTCGGATCTGCAAGCTTCGAGAGATCGAATTGTCGTCCCGACTATGGGAACTGGTCTCGCCAATGCCTAGCGAGCATCTAAAACTGAAAGCAAGTAGATCGGAGGACAGGATGTCTTTGCTACCGAAATTCAGTTTGTTTTTACTTTTTGCCACCATGATAGCTGTCGCTTGCACGGGGGGCGGAGGAAGCGGCTTTAGCAGCGGATCTTCGCCAGCAAGTCATAATGTTTTGGTCAGCTTTCCAGCCAGTAAAGAAACAGCAGTGAAAACCGGTGGTGGATATAAAATCTATGTCGGGACGATGGCAAACTTTAGTCTGGGAGTGGCCGTTAAGACGGTGGATCTTTCAGGATCTTCGGCAGTGAATGGACAAATTCAAGCAACAATAACGGGTCTCACGACAGGTTCTTATTTCGCAAAAATTCAATCCTACAGTAATTTAATCGATCCCAATACGTCGAGCCCATCTGTATCGGCTTTATCAGATGAGGTGAGCTTCAATGTTCCATAAAATTTCTCAATTTTTATTTTTGCCGCTGATTATGTTTTCCATTTCAAGTTGTGATTCGCAATCACAAAAAACTCAAACTTCCGCCAGCACTCAAAAATCCGAATATGTTCCAGGCGAAGTCATTGTTTCATTAAAACCTCAGACTCGAAAATCCCAACTGAACATCGCCTCCAGCATTGACGGAGCCGATGATTTCCAAGTCCAAGCCGTCACAACCTTGGATTACTCGGGACGATTCTTGAAACTGAAATTAAAACCTGCGGAATCTGTTGATGCCGCAATCTCGCGATTGCAACAACAGAACAACATCGAGTTTGCACAACCGAATTATATTTACCACACGACAGCAGTGCCGAATGATCCGCAGTACTCGCGACAATGGGGTTTGAAGAATACGGGACAGACGGTGACAGGAATAAATGTGCCTCAAGATCAAATTTTGGCGGAGCAAAATCCGGGAATTTCCGGCGATGATATTTCCGCCGAGAAGGCATGGGACATTATTACCGACTGCTCAGGTGTTACTATTGCTGTCCTTGATTCCGGTGTAAAATTAGATCACGAAGATATTGTGAACAATCTTTGGAGTGATCCCTCAGGACACAATGGCTACGACTTCGTCGACAATGACAACTTACCTAACGACTTTTTTATGGGGCATGGGACTCATGTGACAACGACAATTGCTGGAGAAGGTAACAACGGTAAAGGCTCGACGGGAGTTTGTTGGAAGGCGAAAGTGATGCCGGTTCGAGTTCTTGGCAATGATGGAAGTGGAACAACAGCCACTGCCCTTGCGGGAATTTCTTATGCTGTAACAAATGGTGCGAAGATAATCAATATGAGCTTTGGGGGAGGGGCTTTTGACCCTGCTGAATATGCTGCAGTCCAAAGTGCAACGAATACTTTATTTGTTGTTGCTGCTGGTAATTCTAGCACTGACAATTCAACGACGGCATTTTACCCATGTAATTTTAGTCTGACTGTGGCAAATATGATCTGTGTTGCAGCGGTTGATCAAGATTTTTCTTTAGCCAGTTATTCGAATTTTTCGACGAGTACTCCAGCCGTTCAGGTCGCGGCGCCGGGAACAAATATCTTTGCGGGGACCCCATCTGCGGTTACGTCGACCAACTACACTTCTGTCTCCGAAACCTTCACGAGTGGATGGACTGTTAGTTCGGATGGTGGAAGTCCTAATTGGGGTTATGGTGCTGCGCCCGCCTCTTTGATTAACCCAACGAATTACAATGGAACTTCGAACCTCTATGCAAATAATCTTAATTCCTATAGCTACAAAAGCTTCTCGAATGTATTTACTAGCTACAAAAATATTCTGATGGAATTTACCATGAAATTTGATTTAGCAATTTCTGATTCTTTAGAAATTGCCGTGGATAGATCTAACATCAATCTTTTTTCAACGCAGACGCCATACTTTTGGGCTTCGACTCTTTCGGGGGCGATCCATGGATCAGGTGCTTTTGAACACAGTCCAGATTTGTCAGCGCATGATGCATACATGGATTTTAGTTCTATTTGTGGGCAACAGCTCAATTGCACTGTTGGATTCAAACTTCAGACCGATGCATCTGCCCAGTCTTATGGAATTCAGATCTCCAACATGCAATTTGTCGTTTTGAATGATGCATACAAAATTATAAGTGGAACTTCAATGGCAACTCCTCAAGTTACTGGAGTGGCGGGACTGGTGTGGAGTTACAATCCAACATTCACCGTTGCTGATGTGAAAAATGCGATTTTGAATGGGGGGCGGGCGGCGCCCGGTCTTGTCGGAAAAGTTTCCACTGGCAAAGTTCTTAATGCGATGGGAGCGCTTTCGTATTTAGCAAAGCCAAGTACCCCGGTCATTTCGGTTCAATAGAAGCTGTCGGCCTTGTCGGAAAAGTTTCAATTGAAGTCGAAGAGATATCCAAATCTCACGATGGCGCCACTGATGCTGACGTCGGCGTCAGGAGAGGAACCAGAAGACATGCGATAGAGGATGTCGTAGTTAAAATTTTTGTAGAAAAATCCACCGATCCCAAATTCGAATCCAAGTAGAGAGCCGTTGAGGGAAGAGTCTGAAAACGCAAGTCCGTATTTTCCAAGGCCTGCAAAAACATAAGAAAGCGAATCAAACAGGGCAAAACCATAGTTAAGGTTTATTTCAGGGCCTGAAACTGTATGACTGAAAGAATCTAGGCCTTGTGAAGTTGCTCCACCTGAAAATGAAAGTGATTGGGCATTTCTTTTGGTTTCCAAATTAAAACTCAAGTCCCAGCCCAAAGAATCTTTCTCTATTTTTTGATATCCGATAGAGAAGACGAATGGATTTGAAGTTGTTAGTGTGAGTTTTCCGATGGTGGGATCTTTGTAATTGAAATTATATTTATTCGCAAAATCATATCCCGCTTTTAGAGTCCATCCTTGCCGTGTTTTGAACTTGTCTCTTTTTTCTTTTTCTTGTGTCGCGATTTGCTGCATCGTTGGATCGTCGGCGCGATAAATGGTGTCGCCAATCTTTACCGAGCCAGTGATCATATCTGCAGCGGCTTTGATGTGTCCGACTTTGGTGACTTTGAGTTTGACCACTCCCCACGGTTGAATGGCTGTAAGCTCGTCTCCAGCTTGGGCCTGCATTCCATCCAGGCGAATGAGGACGTGATTGGATTTAATTTTTTCCACAACAGCAGCAGAGGAGAGAGAAGAAGTGAGCAAGGAAGAAATGATGAGTAACCGATAAAACATATAGCTCCTTACCTTTGTCTTTGGGCAAGGCTGCGACTAAGAACGGAGTCCCTTCCGTCGGATTCGTCTTGCTCTTTGATTGAGATATTCGGCGAAAAAAAGCCCATAGCGGTATCAACAAAAATAAAATAATTACGACCATTTTTTACTGAAAGAGAATATTCGACAGGCCAGCTGTAGGACTCTTTAATTTTGTAAAGCCCTTCTTTGACGGCAAGAACATAGTAGGTTGATGATGAGACTACGCCGAGAGCGCGACCATTGACCGAAATCGGATATTTATAAAATCCGCCGACAAATTTATTCCTGTAGATATAAATATTGGCGCGGTCTGGTTTCACAAGAAATTGTTTGGCAACTTGATCGCGCGCCGAGTTTTCCAAAGGCACCGATGAGCAATGAACAAGGCCCATCAATAGCAGGATGTAGACGACAGCCTTTTTCATTTCGAGCGTATCCTTTCGATTCGATGAACGGTCACGCGCACATCGCCGGTGAAAAGTTCTTTTAAAAATTCTTGGGATTTTGCTTCGAAAGGGTCGGGTTCGCCAAACACGAGTTCGTGGATGGGGACTTTTAGAATCGTGGCCACGCGTTTGAGTTCGGAGAGGTCTTGCACCTTCCGGCCCGTGGTCCAGCCGTGGATTGTCGATTTGGAGACTCCTGAGCGTTTCGCAAGCTCAACAAAGTTGAACCCATTTTCTTTCATGAGCTGCGCAAGTTTTTTAGGCAAGACCATAAGTACACTCTGGTTCCAAAAAGGGTCGGAATATATCTGAATCCGACAGTCGGGATAGGAATTCCTTTCTCGGGAAATTAGTCTAGGTCATTACAGCAAAGCGGGGCCCCGCCGCATCGCTAAATAAAATGGAAACACCTTGAGCAAGTGTCCGTATCTCGCCTAAGTTTACGATCGTAAATTCACGGATGTAAACCAAATGCTAAATTTTGGGTATGAAAAACAAGAATGACTCACTTGAGCAAATGCGTGGTCAGGTTAAAAAGGCGATTGATGCCCGCTATAAAACTGTTGAAGAGTTTTGTTGGGAGAATGACCTGAATAAAGCGACAATCTCAAATTTCCTGAATAACAAAAAAGACTTTCAGGTCTCAACCTTAGAGAAAATTGCTCAAGGCCTAGGAAAAAAATTAATCATCAAAATTGAATAGCCGAGCCAGAATCAATCCTCAGGATGGCCGGCGTCGAGCCAGCGTTTGAGGAGTGAAAGCTCGTCGGGTGTGAGTGGCTGCACGTGTGATTTTTTGGGCGGCATTTTTTTGCTTTTGCAGACGAGGTAGAGTTTGCTTTCATCGGCGGTGGCGCCGACAACTTGTGCGGCCATCAAGGCTCGGAAAGGCGACAGCAAAGTGTGAGACGCATTACTATCTGTGTTGCTGGCGTTGTGACAAAGAATACATTTAGGGATGAAAAGTCGTTTTTCGACCGAGTCATAAGTCAAAGGCAGCTGACTGATCGGAGTAGTATCTATCGGCGGTGGCGGTATAAAGTGATCGCAGCTGGAAAGATGTCCCACTTTTGTCGCCGTTAATTGTGGGGCTCCTTCTTTGATCCAGGTGCGCAGAAGATCTTTTTCGCAATCAGATAAAGGGGTAAATCCAGCTTTGGCTGGTGGCATCTGATTTTGTTCAACTTCGTCCATCACTTTTTGCAAATTTTGATGAACGTCGTTGTAACTCATCAGAGTTGGTTGGTTCTGACCTGAATGACAATGCAGACAAGTGTTCATCGCGTTTTGTTGAATCACGGCAAAATCAAGTGGCGCATCTTCAGAAAAGACAACTTCGTTCGGGCGGACATATTGTTCTTGAGGAGCAAAATACCAATTACACCCGCTGAGAGTGAAGCCAAGAGCAAACAAAAAAAGAAAAGGCACTGAACGCGCGCCTAAAGAAAAACGCGAAAACATGCGCCTAACCTAGGACAAATGGGATGTTTCCGCCACATTTTTTCACCGAAATTTTTGTTATGCTTATCATTAGTACAGGCTGTTTAAAATGTTTAAACTCAGCTGGGAGATTGGTTATGAGAAACGTGCATGTGGAAGCGGATATCGATGGTGCCGTTCAAAAGCTGTGTTGTGAAAAGAAACTTGCTGAGATTGCTGATACTTGGCTGCAGCATCATCGGGAATTGTTTTGGACCGAAGGCCATGAAGGTGAAAACGAAATGATGATTCATTTTTCAAAATTAGACGAACATCGTTACCGGGCCTTCATTGATTTTTATGGCTGCCATTACTGGCGCGCGCGCGAAGAAGGTAAAAATTTGGATTGCGCGCTTCGCAATAGCCTCAATCATCTCGAGCCCGTCGATAATCAAATGGAAGAAGAGGGCGGCCCGATTGGTCACTGTCCTTATGATGCGGACGTGATCGAGATAAATAAACACGTCGTACAAACTTTGAATGCTAAAGATGAAACCGCGCCGTGACAGCAAAGTCAGAACCTTGAGCTTGCACAACGGCAGCATCACAATAGGGATCATGCTCGAAGTAAAGATACCAATGCCCAGGGACAGCTTGCGCGAGAATTTTTTGTTTCTCGGCAATCAAAGTTAAAGGTTCTAAATCATAACCCATAACCCACGCCAGTCGCACATGCGAGCTTGTGGGGATCACATCACCGCAGTAAAGCAACGTGGTTTTATCGTCGCTGATCTTCACCATCTGTTGGCCTTGAGTGTGACCATTGGAAATCATCACGGAAATTCCCGGCAACAGATTGTCTTGATTGCCATTCAAGATTTTGAGGACGCCCGCTTTTTGGAGTGGTTCAAAGTTGGCGGCATAGTAACTGGCGCGCTCGCGCAAATTGGGATGGCTGGCTGTCTCGAGATTAGCTTTTTGCACATAGTATTGCGCCTTGGGAAAGGTCGGCACCAGCTCGCCATTTTTTTCGGTAGTGGCGCCGCCAGCGTGATCAAAATGCAAGTGAGTCAGAATCACATCAGTGATGTCTTCGGGCTTCAAGCCATGCTGAGCCAGAGATTTCAGTAATGACGGACCTGAAGGATCAAGCCCATACATCTCTGCAAATTTATTTCCTAATTTCTCACCGTACTTGGCGACAAAGTCAGAGCCATTGCCCGAGTCGATCAAGATATTTCGCGTGGGGCTTTTTAAGAGTAAAGCTCTGGCTTCCATCGGAATGCGATTTTTCTCGTCCGGTGGATTTGATTTTTCCCACAGCACCTTAGGCACAGTGCCAAACATAGCACCACCATCAAGGCCGAAGAGTCCCGTCGGCACGGGGCAGATTTCATAATCGCCAATTTTTAGATGGAGGGACTTGATTTGTTGATTTTCCATTCTGGATTCTCCGTGTGTTCAAAGGCATCAGGAGCAATGCCGATCGCCCACTCGCGATAAGCTTGATAGATCTCTTCAATCGGTGCTGGTTGATGAACGGGACCCACGTGGACCACTAGCTTGCCGGGCTTTGCAAACACGGCGCCCTTGGGCCACAGTCTATAATTTCCATCTAAGAAAACAAACAAGATCGGTGTTTTTGTTCTTTCCGCGAACAAACTGATGCCGCGCTTAAAATCTTGAATTTTTCCGTCTTTGGTTCGTGTTCCCTCTGGGAAAATAATCAGCCAAATTCTTTCCAGATTGGTCAGCAAGGTGAGAATCAAATTGATCGCCTCGCCACGACGATCTTTGCGATCAATCGGAATGGCACCCAGACAATGCTGCGAAAAAAAAGTAAACAGCGGATTGGAAAAGAAATAATCTTTGGCCGCCGCAATATAGAGATCAGTCCAATACCAAGTGGGAATGGAAGTCGCAATCGAAAGCGCATCGAGATGGCTTCCGTGATTGGAAATAATGAGAAGCTTGGGATGCTCTTTATAAATTTTTTTGTAATCGCCAATCACTTTAAGGCGAATGTAAAATCGAAAAAAAATAAATTTGAGAAAGATCGCCCAAACAAAACGCAGGAAAATACTTAAAAAATCAATGTGCCGAGTGAAAAGCGGCAAGTGCTTCAGATGAGGCGGAAGCTTGGTCCATTGTTCGTTTTCGTAATTCCACTCGCGCATTGATTTCATAAATGCATTTCTGGCAAATAGGTCATGGCATAATAATACAGTGGAGCAACAAAAATCAGGCGATCCATTCGGTGCAAAAAGTCACCCCGACCTAAAATAAAGGCGCCAACCACTTTGATGCCAGCGTCTCGTCGGATCACCGTCATCACCATGTCGCCAATAAAGCCGCCGATGGAAGCAATCAGTCCTGCGGTCAGCCAATATTTTTCAGAATTGTCAGGCAGAAGGTGGCGCATGCCAAAGGCCACCGCCACGGTCAGCAGAGCTGAAAGCAGCGTCGATTCAAAAGTTCGTTTGGCATCAATGCCGTCAAACATTTTCCATTTGCCGACATATCTTGAAATCGCCAAATTGGTGTTGTCGCAAAACTCAGTCAGGATCAAAAGATACATCAGCTGATAAACACCTTTGTCAAATTTCATGATCAAGGTCAGATGCATGAAAGACCAACCGAGGAAAACAAAGGCCAAGTTGGTGAGCGAAATATATTGGATCATACTTTTGTAACTGTTTCGGAGCAGCGGCACCAAGCAGGACAGAGCGATGACAATCATCGGTAATAAATTGTAGAGATCAACTCGGTGATGAGCAGCGGTATATCCTAAAGCGATAATTCCCAAATAAGTGATGGCGACAAAATAAGTGCGATGAAACATCCCCATCAGTTGAAAGAAAACTTTGGCTCCGAAAATAGCAATAAGAGTGAGCGAGATCGACGGCCAAGGATCCGGCAATCCCAAGACGATAAATAAGAGAGGAGCGACAAACAACCAACTTTTGATGCTGGCCCAAGAAAACACAAAGTAATAATTTTTTTTACGGAAAAAATAAACGACGGCAGCGGAGAGGAAAATAAAACAAAGTACAATGAGAGCTGTTTGCCGATAAATGGGCGAAGACCATGCTGCTGACATTATTCAACCTCAATATTGTAGTCTTTGATTTTCTTGTACAAATTGCTTCGAGAAACCTTCAAAAGCTCTGCTGCGGAATCCACATCTTTACTTTGGCTGAGGGCTTTTCGAATGAGCGTAGATTCATAGAGTTCAACCCAATGTGCAAGACCCTTTGACAAATCAGCCGGTGAATCTGTCAGCGAAGGATGCAGTCCTTCGCTATGAACGTGTAAAAACGACAGCACATCTTCAGCGCGAATCACCGGCAGGGGTGAAGTTAAAGAGATTTGCTCGCAAATTCGTTTGAGCTCGCGCACATTGCCGGGCCAAGCGTAGTCTGTCAGTGCCTCAGCCGCTTCTGCGGAGAGAGTTTTATTTGCGCGTGGTTTTTCAAGCGATAAGAAAAAGCTGGCAAGATCTTTGATGTCTTCCTTGCGTTCACGCAAAGGCGGCAGAGTGATTTTTTTGCCGCTGATGCGAAAGAGAAGATCTTCGCGAAATTTCCCAACTTTCACCAGCTCCGATAAATTTTGATTGGTGGCGATGATGACTCGCGCTTTGACGAGGGTGGCCTCTTTCGAACCCACTTTGCGAACTTCGCCGGTTTCAAGAAAACGCAAAAGCTTCACTTGCTGACTGAGTGGCAAAGCTTCAATCTCATCAAGAAATAAATCACCACCGTGAGCCGCTTCGGCGAGACCCACCTTCATTGTGTCGGCTCCGGTGAAGGCGCCGCGCACATGACCGAACATTTCGGACTCAAAAAGATTTTCTGGAATGGCTGCAATGTTGACAGCGATAAAAGGTCTCGAAGTTTCTTGTTGATTGAG
>Ga0134128_10000169_pt1 | contig 92895 bp, 98 predicted proteins | sample KB31754_FD_96462 | JGI IMG/M metagenome (GOLD analysis project Ga0134128, IMG submission 96462) | Terrestrial soil microbial communities with excess Nitrogen fertilizer from Kellogg Biological Station, Michigan, USA - KB3-175-4 | ecosystem: Environmental > Terrestrial > Soil > Unclassified ... | reverse complement strand
TAATGTTAATGTTATGGGTAAACCTGAAAGTGTAATACAAATTCTTAGTAATGTTAGTAGTCTATTAGATACTAAAAAGAAAGAACGTATTAAAGCTAGAGAAAAGTTTCATTATAGTCTTACTGATAAACAAAAAGAACTTCTTAATAATTATCAAAATATTAATTATTCTGTTAAAGTTCTTGAAGGTATGCATAAGGCTGCCATAGATATTTCTACTAATTATTAATTTACTAATATTATGAAAGAATTTATTATTTGTTCTGCTATTCATGTAAATGCTATAGGAGAATTTAAAGATCAACCTAAAGGTATTACTTGTGGATTTGTAGTAACTGGTAGACGTCATTCCGATTGTTATGAAATTATTAACAATGTACTATTAGTTATAGGTAAAGAAGAATCTTATGATTACATTGAATCCTTAAGTCTTAGACAAAATCAAGGTTTTATTACTAATACTAATAGATTTGTATTTAGAGACGAAGCTTATGAAATAGCTAATGCATATAATCAAATTAAATATGGTGCAAAAGCTGTAGATGCAGAAAATAGAATTCTTATTAGTGAAATGCTATATTAATTATTAATTTACTAATATGACTGTTATTATGAGAAAAGATATAAACGGTAATGATTTACATCCAGATGATGTTAATTCTGTTGTTCGTAGTAATATGATGAATAATAAGTTTTATAGAGGATATTGTGGAGAAGCTTGGAATAAGAATTGTTCTATGCCTAGAACTAAATGGATTCCTGAACTTAGCCAATTTCAATGTCCTGATTGTGGTTGGGTTAGTCAATATCCTGCTGATTTTATTACTAGATATAAAACTGTTCATAATATTAAGTAATATGGAAACTATTTATATAGGTAAACAAAAATCTTTAGAAGTTGGAGATATTATATTTGTTTATAATAATTGTGATGATCTGATTGTTAATAATTTTGGCAATAATTTTATTAATACTGTTGGTTCTAGAATTAGATATGCTAGTATATTTAATGCTAAATATGGTTTTGTTGTTACTAAACTTAAATAATATACTATGACTAGAGAAGAAGCTATTAAACTGCTTAAAACTGAACAAATCAATAGTGATACTGAACAAGCTCATGGTGAAGCTGATGATATACTTTGTGATCTACTTAATTCATTAGGTTATGAAGATGTTGTTAAAGAGTTTAAAAAGATAAAGAAATGGTATGGATAAGATTGTATTAAACTACAAAGGTTATACAGGAGAATATAGTTATTCAACTGAAGATAATTGTTACTATGGTAAAATTACTAATATTAAAGATTTAGTTACTTTTGAAACAGATACTAAAGAATTAATTAAATATAATTTTGAAGAAGCTGTTGATGATTATATTGAAACTAATAAAGAATTAGATGATTCTTCTACTGATCAAACTGCTGCTGATGATCATCTTGATTATCTAGAAAGTAGATATTAAAAACATTAACTTCCTTTTGGTGAACATTAACGCCACGTAGGCGGGGAAGTTAATATAAATTTTAATAATATGTTTATAAATACTATTTATGCAGGATATAATCTTGTAAATACTATAATTACAGTTAATGATATATTTAATCCTTCTTTTGATAAATATAAAGCTATTCAAAATATGCTTATTGAATTAGGATTTAAAGAAGAAGATAATCATAATTATAGTAGGAATGATTTAGTTATTAAATTTAGATATACTGAGCAAGATTATGTAAATGTTGAAAATTATTATAATAATAAGATTAAACATCTTCTACCTAATAATAATATTTATAAAGCTTTTGTAGGAGATCTTATTGAATTTCTTATTATAGATAGTAAAGTTTCTGATTTAGAAACTTATTTTAAATCTTATAATAAGGATACACTTCAATGGGAACCTGAATTTAATTAATAATATTCTCTTAGCGGAGATACACGAAATCAATCTGATGATTAATATAAGACCGGACTTTATGTCGTTTTATAAGACTTAAACGTGTTAAAATAAAAGTTGAAACCTCTAATAAACAATATCATAATGTACAAATTTAAGCGTTGTATGTTATGTATGGCAAACATATGTATTATTATATATGGATTGTTATTAGTTGAACATTGAGAAAATCATGTTTATTAAAAGGTCATTGTTAAACAAATTAAATTACGTAAAATTATGGCTAAAAAACCTTATGATGAAGTAAGTGTTGTTCGTATTCTTTCTAAGAATAATGGTTGTAACATTAATGGTAAAACTATTACTGTAGATGATACAAGGAATACTGTTGGAAATGGTACTTGGGGTAAAATAGATTATCTATGTAAAGAACATGGATATAACTATAGCATTGGTAAAGTTGAAAAACAATTTACTCCTAAAGGTGCTAGTAGACATCCTAAGGTTAGAGAAGTAAAACAACCTAATGTTGGTAAAAATAACATTGGAGGTATTAATCTATCTAATATGTCTAAAAGTGCTATGAAAAATGGTGCTATAGGATAATATATTATGCCTGATTTTTCATTTGCTCCAATTGTTAAAACTACTAAGGCTAAGACTAGTTCTGCACCTAGTAGTAAATATGAAATTTTGACAGCTAATGTTGAAGGTGTAGTATTTATAACTTTAGATGGAAAGTATATTGTAGTCATAGGTGATGATGAATATACTATTGCTTCTGAAGATTATTCTTGTAAAAATGTTGCTGAGATATATGAACAAGTTCTAGTTAATGATTTAACTAGAGTTAGACATATTCGTTCTGATAGAGATAGAGATGATAGAGATAGATCTATGTATTTACCATTTGTAGCAGGTTGTTCTGTTAAGGGTAATATTGTTAAACATAGGACTGCTGGTATTACTTTATTCAAGATTAAGAAAGTATATATTGATGTAGATTGTAATATTGCTAGAAAAGCTATTAAATTCTATAGAGAGAATTATACTATTATTAGAAAGGCTCTTAATAAAGATTGGATAGACAATTATATTGCTGAAGATAGTCAAACGATTATACCTGAGGTAATAGAAGATGATACTAAAGATGTAGTTTTAGCAGATACTGCTAGAAGTATTGGTTTTAGTTTTAATAGAAGATAGTATGGGATTGAATGATTTAACTGTTGTAGGAAAAGGTTCTGATAATACTTCTTATAATTTAACTAAAGGACAAGAATTTGCTGCACTTAATATTATAGATTTTGTAGGTAAACCTTTTGATCCTACTAAGTATATTGTAGGTTTGACTGGACCTGGAGGTGTTGGTAAAACATATACTCTTAAGTTTATTATTAATAAGTGTAAGTATTCTCTTAGTGTTATCAAATGTGCTACTCCTACACATAAAGCTAATAGAGTTCTAAGTGAAGCTATTAGTAAAGAAGTTGATACTATTCAAAGTGTCTTTGGATTAAGATTAGATATGAGGCTAGAGGATTTTAATCCTAGTCGTCCTCAGTTTAATCCTATGTCTAAAGCTAAGTTAGATAATATTAAACTTCTTGTTATTGATGAAGGTTCTATGTTACCTGCTAAATTGGTAACTTATATTTGTAATAAATGTAAAGAACTTGAAATTAAAGTTATATTTGTTGGAGATCCTTTCCAACTTAGTCCTCCGGGTGAAAGTCGTTCTATTGCTTTTGATAGGTGTTATATAGTATATAATCTTACTGAAATTGTTAGACAAGATATTAACAATCCTGTTACTCCATTGTTACAACTTCTTCGTAATGATATACAAAATAAAACTTATAAGTTTTTAGAATATATTAGTAAAAGAGTTGGAGGTTATCAATATAATGAAATAGGTGAAGGATTTAGTATACTATCTCCTCATGATTTTAAAGCTAATGTTGATAGTAGTTTCTCTGATGAGAATTATACTAAGAATATAGATATGTATCGTATCATTGCTTATACCAATCCTTGTGTTACTGAATGGAATAGTTATATACGTAATACTATTATTACTGATGCTCATAAGAATATTATTACTAAAAACGATTTAGTTATGTCTTATGAGACTATTGTTGATGAGTTTATGCAACCTATCATTAATAATAGTGAAGAGTATATTATTAATGATATACTTAACTTTGTTGATGAGACTCATAAATTTAAAGGTTTTCTTGTTAGATTCCAATTAGTTCATGGTGGACATATTACTAGACCTTTATTTGTTATAGATCATAGAGATAGAGGTACTGTTATGGCTTATCATACTATTGTTAACTCTTTAGTTTCCGCAGCTAAAACTGCAAATGGTGGAACTAGAGTTAGTAAATGGAAAGAGTATTATGCTTTTAAAAAGAAGTATCTTATTGCTGCTAATATTGTTGATAGAAGTGGTATAGTTTTACATAGTAGAGATATTGATTATGGATTTAGTTTAACTGCTCATAAGTCACAAGGTTCTACATATAATTCTGTATTTGTTGATGTTAATAATATGGTTTATAATAAACATGGTCAGCCTCATAATAATCAAGATGATCTTCTAAGAAGGTTATATGTTGGATGTTCGAGAGCCAAGAAGCAATTGATATTGTGTTACGGGAGATAATATGAGTAAAAAGACTATTGAAGTTGCATTTGATCATATGGGTACTAAAATTAAGATTAAAGCTAATGATGTTTGTAGTAATTGTGTATATAAATTATATGCTAAAGACGAAGAAACTGTTACTTTAGGTATTGGAAATATTCATTCTAATTTTATATTCATACTTCCTAGTTATGATCCTAAGTCTAAACTAGGTTATGTTAATCTGTTAACTATACTTAAGGATGCATATTCTGATGTTTTTAATAGAGATATATTTAATGATGTATATGTTACTAGATTAGTTAAATGTAGTAAAAATACAACTTTTAATCTTTATGAGTCTGCTATAAGTCCTTGTAGTCATTATCTTACTTATGAAGTTAATAGATTAGTTGCTAAACACATTATCTTTTTTGGTTCTACTTTTGATGATTATCAAAACAACAATACTGTTGCTATGTATTTACATAATAAATATGTTTATAAAGCTTACAGTCCTGCTGTTTTACTTTATGATAATATTATTGTTAAAGATAAGTTCTTTAATGAATTGAAAACTATATTGTCTTCAATGTTAAACTAATAATAATACTTATGATACTTAGTTACGGGTACGACTTGGAGATACTTCCAAACTTCTTCTCTATGTGCATTGTAGATTTAGCTGACTATCTCAGTATGTTTTCTGATTGTGTTACAGTTAATCATAAAGGTAAGAAGACTCCTGTACCTTTAGTTCAGTGTCTTAGTGTTGAAGAAATTATAGAGAGATTATCTAGAGTTAAAAAGAAATCTTTCTATATTACTGATACTGATGATAGTCAATTATTTGAGATGCTTGGTTATATTTCTCAAATGGCTCCTCATCTTAATGAAAAGAATGTAGCCATACGTAGTGATATGTTTGGTTATAATAGTTCTAGATATGATAGGTTGATGATGGCTGCTTTTCTTATGCATGCTGGTCAAACTAATACAAGTAAAGAACTTATTACTAAATTGTATAATACTTCTAAAAGAATTATAGAGATTCAAGATAATAAAGAATTAGCTAGAACTGACTATTTTCTTAATAATCTTAAAAAGTATAGTTTACCGTATAATGATATTGATGTTATGACTATGTTTGCTTTAAACAAATGTGGTAAAGGTTTCGATAAGAATACTGGTGAGACTATATATTTTCCTAAAAGTCTTAAGCAAACTTCCATTAATTTACAATGGTATCAACTGCTTGAACATGAACTTCCTCCTATTGGAGACAAAGACTACAAATTGTATTGGTCTGATCTTAGACATAAAGGTATTAATGCTGAGATGCTTAATACTATTATAGATAAGTGGGATAGATATATGATTCCTGAGTATATACCTACAACTATGCAGTATAATGATAATGATGTTTTCATTGTATGTGAAATGGTTAGGTTATATATTGATGAAGTTAGGCTTAGATATAATATTTCTAAGAACTATGGTGTTAATGTATTAAGTAGTTCTCGTAGTGATATTGCTGATAAACTATTTACTAAGTTCTATTCAGAGTTTAGTGGACTAGATTATAAACAATGGGGTAGACAAAAGACTGATCGTACCGCTATGTCATTTAAAAGAGTTATCCTTGATATGATTGAATTTAAGACTCCTGAACTTCAACAAGCACTAGCTGAAATGAAGAAAGTTGTTGTACATTCTGTCAGTAAAGACTCCTTTACTAAAGATATCAAATTAGGTAAACTTGATTATACTGTTGCAACGGGTGGCTTGCATAGTAAAGATACTCCTAGAGAGTTGAGAAGTAAACCTATTCCTATTATAGAGGGAGATACTTATTTAGATGCTAAAGGTAATATTGATTGGTGTAAACTAACTGAAGATAGTTATGTACTTGTACACTTTGATATATCTAGTTTTTATCCTCGTCTTATAGTTACAAGAGACATTGCTCCTGCTCACCTTGATGCAAGAACATTTGTTAAACTTGTAGCATGGATTATGAATACTCGTATTGATGCTAAACATTCTATAGAACCTATTATTGATGGTATACCTAAAGAGATACTTGCGGAGGTTCTCAAGATTGTTATCAATAGTATATATGGTAAACTTGGTTATCAATATGGAGATTTAATGGATAAACTTGCTGTTCTTAAAGTAACCATTAATGGTCAGTTAATGATTATGATGGTATGTGAAGCTTTGGAACTCGGAGGGATAGAAGTTATTAGTGCTAACACCGATGGTATAGTTGTTAAACTATACAAGAAAGATAAAGAAAAGTTTGACTATATTGTTGATACTTGGAAGAAGCAAACTAATCTTGAAGCTGATAGTGAAGAATATGAATGTTATATTAACAGGGATATAAATAACTATCTAGTTAAAGAGTTCAACGGTAAGATGATATATAAAGGTGCTTTGCATCCTACTATGTATGCTAATGATTTATCTAAAGGTTATGATATGCCTATAGTTGCCGCAGCGGTTGTTAACTTCTTTGTTGATAAGAAACCTGTACTAGAGACTCTTTATGATTGTCGTAATATACTTGACTTCTGTAAAACACAGAATGTTGGTAGACAATATCATGTTGAGTTTACTAAAAATGGTGAAGTTACTGAACTACAAAGAAATGTTAGGTTTTATGTTGCTAACTTAGGTGGATCTATCCATAAAGTTAACAATGTAGCTAAATCTAAGAGTAATTTAGCTGCTGGTAAAAAGGTTATAGTTCTTAACACTCTTGATGATAAACGTATAGAACTTCGTAATGTTAATTATACTTATTATTATGAAGAAGCTATGAAAATTATTAATCCTATTAAACTCGGTATTTCTCCTAAACAAAAAGGTGATAAGAATAATAAAACTGTAAGTGGTAAAGTTCTTATTAAGAAATACGGTAATCAATTTAATACTTTATTTGACGATAATGAAAACTAATCAAGATAAGTATGTTAAAGAAGTTATTAATGGATTTCAAGCTAATAGAGGTAGAGCAAGTGTTTATTGTTTTCATCCTATTGATTTTGCAGATCTAATTATTAAACTTATAGATCAGTTTTATATTAAGTCTCACGGTGTGAAAGTATTCATAGTTGTAGATTCATTTAAAACTAGAACTGCTATTATTAATGCTTTAGCTAGTAAACCTAATGCTGGATATAATACTACAATATTAAGTGCTGATTATGTTAAAACTTCTTACTTATATGATTATAAACTAATCATTGCAGTAGGTCTTAATGATAATCTTGATCTTATTAATTTCTTAAGTAGACAAGGAAAGTTTATACTTTCTATATTTACTAAGAATATAATGGATTCTAATTATATTACTTCTGTTAGGAGTATATTACCTAACATCCATGTTACTGTATCTAACAATTCTGTTCGTACAGATAACATTTACTCCCCCGTAGAGGAACGCAGGATTGCAATCAGTCTATCGGCTGAAGATCATGAGTTATACGAAAAGTATAATGAATATATTGCTACATCTGTTTCTATATTTGGTGATATTAGTATCATTGATAAATGTAAATATGGTGATTCTAAACTAAACATTAGTGCTGTTCAATTTCGTGAAGAAATAGCTGCGAATAATGGTTGGAGTTCTGAACTTAATACTTCTATTGAATGGAATAAGAAGATTGATGATATTTATAATCCTAATAATCTATTTGAGAGAGCTAATAATTTCTTTACTATTACTAAACAGAGAAGAGATCTAGTTACTGATAATGAAGCAAAGCTACATAGTATACTTGCTATATGTACTTTTCATTCTACAATGCAAATACTTATTGTGTCTAAACGTGGAGAATTTGCTTCTAAGGTTACTAAATACCTAAATGAATTTACTGATCTTAAATGTGCTGACTATCATGATAATATAGAAAGCTCTATACTTATTGATAGTGCTACTAATGAACCTGTTCTTGTTAAGAGTGGTGCTAGTAAAGGTCAACCTAAAATAGTAGGCGCCCAGTCGATCAGTACAATGAATCTGACAGCGTTTAACTCAAAGCAAGTCAATGTATTGTCGATCAAAAGTAGTTCTAATGTGAAGCTGAAAACAGCTATTGATTTAGTGATTTTCACCTCACCTTTTGTAGATGACATTATTGCTTTTAAGACGCGTTTTACTGATGTTACATTTAATAGTGTACCAACGATTAATTATAAGGTTTATTGTAGAGGTACAATTGAGAACAAACACCTTAGTAATCAAAAGGAGTCATCATTGATTAAAGTTATACCTGATGATGAGGACGAAATTGATTACAATAATGATAATGATGCAGTAGTACTATAAAAATAACAGTGAAAATATTTGGTACTGTTAATAATAAAGTGTACTATTGTTAAAGATAACAAATATCTAGTACTTTGAAATATGAGCGAGAATAAAGAAACTATTGTTTCTGATGATGCGGCTAATTCTCCTGCCGCTAATCAAATCAAAGATGAAGTTAAACAACAGTCTAAAGAAGTTGCTCAATATAATGCTAATGTAGGTATAAATGCACTGAATCTCTTTGATGAGAAACAGCTTGCTGCTGCTGAGGTCTTTCTAACGAAAGTTATGAAAAGTGCTAAAGGTGGTATAACTACGGTTGCTGATGGTTTAGCTATCCTTATGAGAGCTAATGACCTTAATCTACCTTTTAGCACTTGTATTGAACACATCCATGTTATTAATGGAAAGACTGGTGTTGATATTCATATTATTAAAGCATTATTATCGAGGGCAGGTTGTACTTGGAGAACAATTAAAGATTATCAACCTCTGTATGAATATACAGACGGTATTAATGTATATGTAGACGGGAGTTTTCCTGAATATGTTGTAAGATGTAGAAATCAAAAAGAAGCAGAAGATAGGTTAAAGGCTGATCCTGATGGAGATAGTCAATATGCTTATCCTGTTAAATTTTATAAAGACGGTGCAAACAATGTTTATAGAGATTATCAATTAAACACTGTTAAATTTGGTATAGCTATTAATGCAGCTCAAATGGCTGAAATTACTAGAGCTAATAAAATACCTGTATACCGTATTCCTAATGTTCCTGTTGACTATATGACCGAGTATGAAATTACTCGTAATGTCAGAGGAAAAGAAATAACTGCTATTGGCAGGTTTTCTTATAGTGAAGCTGTTAAAGCTGACTTACTAACTAAAGACACTTATGTTAAATATGCTCGTATTTTAATTGGACATAGAGCTTTTACTTACTGTGCAAGAGAAGTTGCATCTGATATTCTATTTGGAGTTTCTGAAACTACAGAACTTAAGATTGTATCTGGTGTTGAACTTTCTAACAAAGACTTTGCTAATGGTGCTGAAGAGACACCTTTCGTTGAAGTAGGTTAACCTCATTCTCTTTATACAAATAAAAATAATATTATTTAATAATTTAAAAAACAATTTATGAAAACTGTAAAATCAACTGCCGGATTATCTTTTGGATTTAGTGCTGTAACTGCTGGTCAACGTAACACTACTTCTGAACCTCAAGTAATTGCTGTATCTACTGAAGGTAACTTTAGATTAACTTCTATTGTTAGTAAAGTATTAGGTATTGGTCATGGTGATAACATCATGTTCTTATCTAATATTGATCAACTTGATGCTGCTATTCGTGAAAAAGATCCTTCGCTTGTTGCTTTCTGTGAAGAAGCTGGTTTAGAAATTGATTCTCCTGAAGCATTAATTGCTATCCATAGAGAATTTGATAGCTGGGCTATTGCTAAAGGTGTTAAAGAATTTGACGCTAAAGGTTTAGCTAAAACTACTGCTGAGCGTCTATCTAAAGGTGATAAACTTAAATTTGTTGCACAACAGTTTGAAGCTATGCTTGAAGGAGCATTAGCTAGCGATAACGAAGAAGTTAAAGCTGCTTTATCTCGTGAAGGTATTACTCCTGAAGAACAAGCTGATATTTTAACAGCGTTTGTTATTCCTAAGGATTTACCTAAATTCAAAGGTTCTAAATTAGCTAACCCAGGTGGTGTTACTGGCCCGGGTACTTCTCTTACTTTCACTGATTCTAACGTGTGGAAACAATTGAAAGCTGATATGGGTGAAGAAGCTACTGCTTTAAACCGTGTATTTGAAATTGATCTTGATAACATTCAAGATGTTGTTATGTCTAATGGTTACGAAGAAGTTACTGTTAAAGCTTTAGTACTTGGTGATTATTCAGATAAAGTTCCTGCTCGTGTAGGTGCTGTTGCTGAGGAGTCTCAAGAAGACTAATATTATTCTCTCTCATAGAGATTTTATTTAAACCGATAGTGTTGCTAACTCTAGTAACGCTATCGGTTATTTTTGTATATTAAACGTTTAATTTTATAATTATATATTTATGTCGGATAACACTGATAAAGCGGCTGTTGCGCAACAAGCTGCTACAACTAATGCTGAAGGTAAAGTAACAGAAGGTGCTGCTCAACCAGCAGAAACTAAAAAAGTAAATCGTAGAGGTGTAAGTTCTGCAAGAGGAACTCAACGTCTTAAGTTTACACATCAATTAGCTAATAATGTTAATGGGTTATTTATGGCTCATCTTGTTAGTGTAGAAGTTACTAATATTCTTATTGGCGAAAGCACAAGTGGAATGCCTTCCTTTAATGGTCTAGAAATTCCTAGACTAGTTCTTACTTTTGCTTCTAACGAAGAAGATCCTAATAAACGCCATTATCAAACATTATCTTTTACTGCTGTAGAATCTAATGTTAACACTATTCCAGGTGCTAAGGATGAATGGAAAGTTAATGCTATCTTTGACTGGGTTAAACATATTATGAATGTGTTTGTTCTTAAAGGTCGTGAATTAACTGATGCTGAAGCTGATGCATTGAGTCTTAACTTTGAAGACTTTGATGAGCAAGGAGATTATGTTCCTGTTGAATCTGAAGTTGTTATTGCAGGTTGGAGAGCATTGTTTGAAAATATTGAGAATATGCTTAATAGAGGAAATGATGACAAACCTGTTTATAAAACTAAAGACGGTAAAGTTATTGCTCTTTGGATTAAACTTCTTCGTCATGTTAAGCACAATAAGAAAGGTTGGCAAAATGTTAATAATGGAGATTTAAGCTTCCCTACTTTTGTTGGAGAAGGTTGTATTGAAGTATTTAAACAAAATGCTAATCCTTCTATTAGATTGGATGCTGTTAAAGAAGCTATCATTCCAATGAATATTGAAAAAGCTAAAGCTCCTAATATGGGAGGTGGAGTTCCTGCAATGGGATCACCTATGATGGGTGGTATGCCGGGTATGGGGGATAGCTTTGGAAGTATTAATGCTGATGCTGCTGAAGATATGCCATTCTAATATATAAACTTTATTATCTACGTAAAAAAGACCAATAGCTATTTAGTTATTGGTCTTTTTTTTATCCTCTAATTATTGCCAATGGCTAGAAATATTAATACTGGAACTCTTAATAAAAAATATATTCTTAGTAAAGTAAGTCAAGTTAGTATTTTTAGTACTTATTTAAATCTTTCTGATGCTATAGTTCAACATTGTATTGATACTGGAGACTTTATACATTCTCCTATTAGATATGATATTAATCCTACTTGTGGGTTTAAATATACTCAGGATAGACTTAAATTTAAAGACTTTGCTGGATATTTCTGGGGTGACTGTTTTGATCTTGTAGCATTAGTTATGACTACTACTTATAATAGACCTATTAATATATCCAATAAAGAAGATTTCCTTAAAGTTCTTAGACATATCACGTTTATGTTTAAAGATATATTTTATGGACAAGAAAAAGATATTAATCTTATTACAGATATAAACACTGCTATTGTTAATTTACGTAATACTAAACCTAATATTGAATTGGTTATTCGAGAATGGAATAATAATGATATTAATGATTGGAAACGTATAGGTGTTAGTCCTCATTTGTTAAATATTGAATTTATATATCCTATAGATCAGTACTATATTAATAGAAATGTTAATCCTGATCCTAAATATTATTATAATCCTACTGACCCTTGTTATGCTTATTTACTTGGTCAAGATCGTAATGGACTTTATAATATTAAACTTTATTTTCCTAAACGTGAAAAAGGTTTTACTAGATTTATAACTAATTGTAATCATCTTGAAGGTATTTATACATTGAATCAAGATGAGTATGATATAATTGTTATTACTAAGTCTACTAAAGATAGAGTTGCTATAAAAGCAGCTATTAAAGAGATTAACTTCCTCTACGGGGGAGCCATTAAAGTCAACATCGGCGTTATCAATCTACCTCATGAAACTTATAAACTTAGGCAGAGTGAATATGATTGGTTACATGGTAAACTAAAAAAAGGAGGTATTATGCTATCTCTTATGGATAATGATAGAGTTGGAAAGATGCAGACTATATGGCTTCGTAACAACTTTATTATAATGCCTGTTCTTATACCTGTTAAAGATGGTGCAAAAGACTTCTCCGAGTGGAGAGAAAAAAAAGGAATTAAAGGGATCGTTGATCCTATTATTAATATAACTACTAATATAAAAGAATATGAAACAAGTTTTGTTAGGCGATACAGTAAACTTATTAGGGATAAGAAAGAAGGTAATATTAGTCCATTCTGATAGTCCTAATAAAGGAGGTCTTAATGTGTATATGCGAGCTATTACTCAAAAAGAAGAAGATAGACTAGATAAGTATAGTGATAAGTCTGCTATATATTTCTATGGAGATTTAGATTTTAATAAAGCTTCTGATATAGATTCTATTAAGAGATATGGTCTTGTAGAAACTAATAATCGTGGATTGATTTATTCTAATTTTAATTATGAAGAAGGTCTATTTGGTCTAGTTGATAATTATGAGATGGGTAAATTAGAAAAGGTTATTAAATGGGGACCTTGTAATGATCCTGTTGCTTGGTTAAAGTATAATCATTGCCTTCTTGGTAAGCCTGATAAGGTGATGGTTTATAATGATAATTATCATGACTTCTTTATCGGACGAAGATAACATCTTCTTTCTAGAGGAAGTAGATCGTTATCGTATAAGTGTTCAAATAGACAGTAATGGTTATTCTAATACTAGTAATAATCTTGAAGAGTTAAAGAATACTTATGATAAAGTTATAGAGAATACTATGTATACTGATCAAGAAGTTCTAGTTGTTATATTTGATTATGACAAAGATTGTAATGTTTACTATTATAATAGCAATGATGAACTCAATTGATTTTATTAAGTATGATTCTCATGATATAAGTGTACAGTTAGATAATTGTACACTTATTATTCGTTATCCTAATGTAACATATAGTTACTGGAAAGGTCTTTGTCCTTTTGATCAAGATGAATTACCTTATATATTAAGTGATCTACTTATGTATATGGATTGTTCTATTGAACTAGATGGTAAACGAGTTATTAAAACTAGTAATATGACTTATCAAAGTTATATTACTGATTATTACTATTATCTACTTCGTGTTGATGATCAAATTGAGTATAATTATTGGTTTGATGAATTACTTAAAACTCATCAAATTAATGTAGATTTTGAAATTGCTAATCCTGTAATATTAAATGTTACTAAGGAGAAGACTAAAGCTATTGTTAAAAAAGCTAATACTAAAGGTAAGTTTGTTAGACAAGTTACTACTGATTTAATTACTAATGAAGAAGCATATATTTACTCTAATAGTAAAACTGGTGAAACTATTAATAGTAGTGATCCTAACTTGCTTAGTAGCCTTAATGGTTTAAAACCTAAGAAAGAAAAGAAAGTTAAACAATCTAAAGTTGTACCAGTTAATATGTCTGCTATGACATTTAGTTTTAATAAGAAAAAAGATGGATTATAATAAAGCTCTTTATAGGAGAAATAATGCAGGTCAACCTACTGTATGGTATGCTAGAGTTAATAATTCTGCTTATTGTTTAGAATTATATTATGGGATATTAGGGAAAACTATTAGTTCTGAAATTATCCATACTAAGAGAACTCTTGAAGATGAATTAAAGTCTCGGGTTAATACTAAACGTAAGAGTGGATATATGTTACTTGCTGACGTTGCTGATAGCAATACCTTGCCCGTAGAGGAAACACAAGTAATAGCTTATCTTGATACTTATCTGCCTTATGATAGACAAAGTCATACTGGTGCTATGCTTCATATGCTTGCTAAACTGTATGATAATAAGAATAATAAGATATTCAATAAACAAAGTTCTTATATAGTTCAACCTAAGATTAATGGTCTTAGATGTGGTATTGGTGCTAAGAATAACGAAGGTGATTTATTTAAACCTATTGCTTTAACCTTTCAATCTCGTGAAGGTAACTATTGGGATAGTCTAGGTGATCTTGAAGAATATTTACTTAAAGTATTACCTATTGATTTATTGAACTTAATGATAAATGAAGATTATATTCTTGATGGAGAAGTATATCTTTATGGTCATGCTGTTAATGAGATAAATCATCTTGTTAAAGACCCTAAAGATCCTAAGAATAAACTTTTACAGTTCTGGTGTTATGATATAGCTGTTGCTAATATGACTCAAAATGCTAGACTATCTACTCTTGATAAACATATAGGATATTGTGCTATTAATTTAAATAAAGAAGGTAGCCACTCTAATAATACTGAAAGATTAGTTAGAGTTCCTGATTATCTTTGTACTTCAGATAGTTCTGCTAGAAGTCTTAGAAATAAGTTTATTAAATTAGGATTTGAAGGCATTGTTGGTCGTAATCCTAATGATGAATATCAGTTTGGTAAACGTAATTCTGCTATGTGGAAGTTTAAAGCTATGACTGATGGTAAGTTTACTATAGTTGATATTGTACCTGAAGATGAAAAGAGAGATCTTCCTTTATTAGTACTTAAGAATGATATTAATAATGCTACTTTTAAAGCTAGTGTTAATGGATCATTTGATTATCAACGTAGTGTTATTGCTAATAAAGATAAATACATGTACAGAAAAGCTCTTGTTGAGTATGGAGAAAGAAGCGGTGTTGAACAAGTTCCTTTTCACATTAAAACTGTTATTATACTGGAGGATTAAATATGGCTATACATAAGTATAAAGTTATAAATCCTGTAAAGATTCCTAAACTACCTTTTTATGACGATAAAAAAGGTATATTTTATATTCCTTTAAAAACTAAATATCGTTATTATGTAGAAGCTGTTATTGAAGATGGTCAAGGTGGAGTTAATTATTATATTCTTTTAAGTAAAGAGAAGTTTGATATTAACTGTAGACTTTGTCATACTGATGATTATGGTAGAGTACAGATTAAACTTAGAGGAGAAGTATTAGATTATGTTATCAAAGAATCAATTGAAAGAGGAAATGTTAATGTAGTGTACATTGAATCTGTTGAAGGTTATGATGTTTATAGTATTGAATAACTATATATTGAATAGGGAGTTGCTTATGGTGGCTCCCTATTTGTGTTTGTAGCCAGTCAGGATGAACCATGATTTGCCACTGAATGCCATTTTGGTGACCTGTGTTATAGTATGGGCTAGTATATGGATAACAGTGTCAGAATGCTAAAAGCTGTCTTAAATGGCTTTAAATTAAGTCATAATAATTAATAATATTTTGACAATAATAATTAATTATTTATATATTGAATTAATACTTATAAACATATGGATCTTTTTAATATAATTTGTGATATTGAAAACATAGATAATGCTACTGATAGATGTATTGCTTATTCTGAAGTTATAATACATTTTAAAATGCTAAAAGATAGTTATTACTTTCAAGAGTCTAGAATAGATTGGAAAAACGAAGTTAACGTTGCCATTATTAAAGACTTTCATTCTATAATTGATACTAATATTCTTGAACTAAAGAATATGATAAAGATAAACATTGAATTTAAAAACACTATATGAAAAGTTATATTGTTGGTATATCTGGACAACTTAATTCAGGTAAAGATACTTTTGCTTCTATGCTTAATTATATCTTTTATAAAGGTGTAGCTAAAGCTAATTATTCAGATTGGTTAACTCATCGTGTTAAATGGGATTTAACTAATGAACATCGTATTACTCATTTCGCTGATCCTATGAAGGATTGTTTGTCTATTATTTATAATATTCCTCGTAAGTATTTTGACGATAGAGATAAGAAAGATGTAGAGTGGTATTCATTTAGTCAGCGTAGGTTTCTTACAGAAGCTGAAGCTAGTTTTAGTGAATATGTAGGTATTACTATAGAATCTCTTACTGTTAAATATAATTTAAATTATATTATTGAAGATATTGAAAGAAAGGGTAAAACTCCTGTTATTAGGCTTCGTACTCTTATGCAATATTTTGGTACTGAAATTGGTAGAAAACTACTTGGTAATAATCTTTGGATTAATTCTACTATGTATAGAGCTGCTGATATTGCTGAAACTACTGGTCTTTGTATTATCCCTGATGTAAGATACAGGAATGAGAACAACGCTATAGTAAAGCATATCCTCTACGGGGGAGACATTGAGATCAGAAGAGAAAGTACTGATCAAGTTGCTAAACATGATAGTGAAGATATTGATTTTAAATCTACTTTTCCTATTCAGAATAATGGTACTAAAATGCAGCTATTTTATAAAGCTGTTGGTTTTGCTAATCATATGCTTAAATGTTATTAAGATATGTTTGATTTTATTATTGTTTTTATTGTTAATCTTTTTAGTAAACGTAAGGTTTATAAAAAGTATGTACACATTTGTCATTCTTATAATAGCGAACATGTTGTTAAATCTAAACTTGTTAGTAATGGTAAGATTGGTAAAGGAAAGCTTTGTGTAAGATATAACGTTTATGAAAGAGGTATTTGCATTGAATGTGTTAAACCTTTTAATTATAAAGTTGCTACTAATATTCCTGCTTCTAGAGTTTATACTAAGTTTAATATTAAAATTTAAATTAAAACTATTATGCCAGATAATAAAAAGTCTGCTTGTTGGATTGGATTACATAAATCTGATATTCACAAAGAAATAGATCTAACTGATCTTAAAGGAACAGTTGTTGGTCTAGTAATTATTAATAGATGTGATAATTGTGGTAAGATTACTCACACTAAAGTTAAAACAGTTGAACCCAGTTATAATTAAATTATGAAAAATACTATTGCTCGTTTTAGGTATAAAGTGTTAATGTTTATGCTAAATTTTGCTCTTGACCATTTAAGTAAGAAAAGTGGTACAATTAATCATGCTACAAGAGAACTTACTTTAGCTGGATTCTATACAGGAGATTCTATGAATAAACTTATTGCTGATCAGACTATTAAATTACTTAAGTTGTTTAGTACATTCGGTCATAGTGGGTTTAGTTCTGGTATGGGTATTGATCTATTTAGTAAACTTGCTAATTTTAAAATAATATCTGCTCTTAAACTTAATGATGATGAATGGAATAAAGTTGATAGAGATATTAATGTTAAACAAAATAATAGATATGGTCACATATTTATGGATGATAAAGGTATCTATAATGTCAATGCTTTTGTTAAACAAGTTGTTAAGAGTAAGTTTATAAATGAAAAAGATGTTATAGATCATAATGGTGGCACTTATACTGGTACTGTCTTTCTATGTAGAGCTGGTTTAGCTACAGGTCAAGCTTTTAGACGTTGTTATGTTAAACCTGAACATACAGAAGGTGGATATATTCCCAAAGGAATTATTTATCTACCTGTAACTCAAATTGAAGTTACTTCTGATGATTGGTTAATGTTTGTTGATGTTAAAAGTCTTAAATATCAGGAGATAATTGCTAATTATAATATTGAGTATATTGAGGTTCCTGATATTAAGAACCAACCTATTAAACGTCTTACTCATAATTACGGTTACTAATATAATATTTGTATGAGTTTATATAATATTGAAGAAGAGTTACTTCGTATCTTTGCGGAGATAGAGGAAAACGATGGGGAGATAAGTGATGAAACTTATGCTCAATTAAATATTACTAAAGAGAATCTTAATGTTAAGCTTGACAACTATGTTAAATATATCATTTCGCTAGATGGAGATGTAGATGTTGTTAAGAAAGAAGTTAAGAGACTTCAAGCTAAAGCTAAAACTAAGGAGACTAGAATTACTCAACTTAAGAAAGCTATGCTTGGTGCTGTACAGATGTTTGGTACTGAAGGTAAGACTAATAAGTTTATTGATCTACCTACTGTAAGATTATTTACTAAAGGTAGTCAATCTGTTGAAACTAATGACGCTAGAATTAGAATTCTTATAGGAGAATTTGAAAGATATGTACGTGAACTTGTTGATAATGGAGTATTATATACAGGACAAGATGTTGAACTACAAGGTATCCTTGATAGTGTTAATGCTAATCTTAAAGCTGAACATGACGCCCAAAACACTGAGGTACTTGGTTTAGAATTAAAAGGTGAATTTATACCTTATACTCTTTCTGATCTTACTACTCTTAAAATAGAGATTACTACTACTCAATCTATTTATGATTTGTTTAGAACTGGTAAAGATGCTTTAATTCTTTATGCTAAAAATCCTATAAATACTAGTATGAGAGATCATACAGCTAAAGATGATTGGAAATCTGTTATTGTTACCGCTGATACTATTAATAATACAGAAGGTAATGATAAACAATTCAGTTATCCTTCTGTTGCTAAGATTGTTAAAAATGAATCTATACAAATGAAATAGTATGTATGACACGTTAGATAACGAGAATGAACTTGCTACTAGAATTGCAAGAGAGGCTAATATTAAATTAGCTTCTCTTGATCAAACTAGTGAAGAAGGTCTTAAAGTATTAAATAATTTTAATACTTTACTTCGTATAGCAGAGATTATTAATTTTAACTATTTTAATCATAAAGAAATAGCTGCTAATATTAATGATCTTTATACTTTAATATTAGGTAAACCTTTATCTCCTTTAACTTTTGATGATAATGAGTTTTATTTGGATGATAGTGATGTGATTGATGGAGATAAATTTGAAGTATATTTTAATAAAAGATATGATCAAATTAGGAAAGAGGTCTATCAAGGTATTGCTATATATATTCATATTAGTCCTTATATAGGTTATGTAAAGTCAGCTTATGACCATAATCATAATAAAGAATTTGTACCAGCTCCAGATTGGACTATGACTGGTAAAGTTTATATTACTAAAGGAGGAGTTGTTACTGGAGAATATATTAGTTATTGTACTATTGATATAAATAGATCTAAAGATATAGATTTATTTACATCTGTTAAGCTAGGAGTTAGTGTTATACAAGATGTTATAAATGATTTTAATACTAATCATATTTATACTGTTGATGCTAGAGATCCTATGCTAAAAGTTCTTAGAAGTAAATATATTGTTATTACCGAAGTAGATGAATCTATTAAAGGTACGTATGATATTCGTAAATATACCAAGTTAAATAAATAAGTAGATATGAGTTTTATTAAAGGTATACCTTTCGCATTTAAAGGTGTTGTTAATGTTGAAAATTGTCGCACTGCTGAAGAAGTAATGATTGCAGCAAAGTTAGATTGGGAAGTTGCTAAATGTGAACTTGTTGCTAAAACTCCTGCTAAATCATCTGATTCTGAAAGAGAAGATGGATTTACTCGTGGTGGAGATTTCTATATAGATTGTCCTAATGCTTTCTCTGTATATCGTACTGATAATAATATACCATTAGGTGTTGTTAAAGGTCGTTATACTCCTGTACAAAACGTTGAAGCTTTTAAATTCTTTGATGGTGCTATAGGTAAAAACAAAGCTATTTGGCAAACTGCTGGATGTTTTGGTAATGGAGAAAGAGTATTTGTTTCTGCTAAACTTCCCACTGGAATGCTTATTAATGGACAAGATCCTGTAGATACTTATCTTGTATTTACAACTACTCATGATGGTACTGGAGGTGTTAAAATTCTACTTACTCCTATTAGAGTTATTTGTGGAAATACACTAAATGCTGCTATTGCTAGTACTAGTAATTATGTATCTTTCCGTCATACTAAATCTGTACTTAATAATATAGATACTGCCAATGAAATACTTGGTATATGTAAAGATAGGATAGATGCTGTTAGTCAATCTTATGAAGCTATGTATAAAAGAGCTTATCCTGAAAAGAAAGCTCAAAGTGTATTTGCTTCTGTTATTTTAAATGATGCTGAACTTGAAGCTATTAAAGTTACAGGTCATACTATTGAACAAATTGTTGCTAAGAATTGGTCTGCTATTGAAGATAGCGGTATTAGTATGAAGAAAGTTAATACTATACATGAGATCAATAAGTACTATTATACTGGTCCCGGTCAAAGAGAAATACTTGATACTGGATGGGGAGTATATGGTGCTATTACTGGATACTATTCAAATGTAGATAGCGCTGTTGGTCTTAAGCGTATGGATAGTCTTCTTTATGGAGATAAATCTAAGAAAATAGAGACTGCTGGTAATTTAATTTTAACTTTATAATTAATATGAATACATTAGAAGCTGTTAAAGTGTTTCATGAAACGTTTAACCATCCTGTTGAAACAAAACCTACTCTTATTGATGAAGCAAGACTTGCTACTAGGATTCAATGGATAATTGATGAACTAGAAGAATTAAAACAAGCTTTAGCTAATAAAGATATTGTAGAGGTTGCTGATGCTTTAGCAGATGCTAGATACTTCTTAGATGGTACTGTTGTTGAATGTGGAATGGTTGATTTATTCCCTAGTATATTTGCTGAAGTTCAACGTTCTAATATGAGTAAAGCTTGTATTTCTAAAGAAGAAGCTGAACTTACTGTTGCTAAGTATGAAAGAGAAGGTGTTGAGTGTGGTTATATTGCTAAAGAGATTTATGATGTAAATAGTTTAGATTATAAAACTATTTATATTATAGTTCGTCAACCTGATGGCAAGACTCTTAAATCTATTAATTATAGTCCTGCTAATTTATCATTTGTTAAAGAATATTAAGATGACTCAATTTAAATTTGATAAAACTAAAGTAACTCCTATTCAAGGAGTAGGTAAAACTGTTAACACTGATGAAAAAGTTGGTGAAATGCAGAAGATGGATACAACTAAAGAAGTTGATACTGTTGATATTTCTAAAGATGATCTTAACTCAGCTTTAGAAATTGTTAAAGGAGGTGAAACTATTATTATTCCTGTATATGAATTCTTATTTAAAAGAGATCATAATGGTACTAAAGATAAGTATCGTATTATGGGAATAGGTGGTAGTATTCTTGTTAATGAACAAGAACTTGATCATATTTATAATAGGTTTAAAGAACTTATAGATTAGATATGTTAGATATAGATACTATTCAAAGAGGTATGTATTATACTCATATAAGGTCTAATATAACTTACAGATTAATTGATTTTGTAGAGTGCTTAGATCCTTTTACTGGATCTTTTTATAATGGTGTTTATTATAAAAGTACTGCTGATAACAAAGGATATTGTATGAATAAACATAATTTTTGTAGAGTATTTACAGATCTTAAATATAATCCTAATAATACTATATTATTGTAAATTATGAATAAAGTACAATATGCTTTTGGTAGAGATTATCTAGAGTCTTGGACTATAGAAGATGCTCTCAGAGAAGTATTTCAAAATTATATTGATTATGGTAAATATGACTTAAAAGTCAAAGATACTCCTAATCCTAATATTGTTAATGTTACCATTTCTAATGATTATAATCCTAATTCATTAGAGTTTCTAAGATTAGGTAATACTAGTAAATCAGATGGTAAATCAATTGGTCATCATGGTGAAGGTCTTAAAGCTGCTTTTCTTATATTTACTAGAGAAAATCATTATTTTGCTTTAGACACATATCATTACAGACTTATTGGAGGTTTTGATAGAAGTGTTGCTATTGGTGAATCATTTCATATTACTTATACTTCTGTAGATTTTAATGATAAACTATTTAAAACTACGTTTAATTGTCCTAGAGAAATATATAATACTTTTGTTTCTAATATTATTACTAAAGACGATATACTATTTGATGATGACTATTATGGCCAACTTATTAACAATAACAAAAGTACTGGTAATATTTATTCAGGTAATTTATTTGTATGTAATATACCAAATCTTAATTATTCCTATAATATTAATCCTGAGCATCTCAGTTTAGATAGAGATAGACGAGTTCCTTATGATTGGGATATAGATCGTTCTACTTCTAAAATACTAGAAGCTTATAACAGGTCTAAAGTAGTTGTTCGTAAACCTGTTAATTATAATTCTAGAGATTATAGTTATGTTTCTAGACTTACAGATGAAGAAGTTAAACCTATTAAAGCTATAACTGTTGATAATAAAATACAATTTTATGATACTTATCATAAAGAGGTTATTAATAATCAACGTGTTAAAGATGTTCTTAAGAATCATCCTAAGTTTAAAAAAGATAATGTAACTAATCGTAAAGATAAATTTACTTCTGCTAGAATTGCTGCTAAAAACAAGAAAGTAATTACTTTGCTTAATACTTTTAAAAAGAATTATTGTAGAGATAATGAAAGTGCTGATATTGATATTGATGTTATAATTTATAAATTAAAGAAAGAAACTAATAATGAGCGAACAAGTAAATAAACCTCTTGCTACTAAAGAACAAATAGATAACGCTGATGTTATGTACAGTATTGCTGCTGATATTGCAGTATTAATGTCTAAAGTTGCTACTTTACCTAAAGCTCGTGAAAGAGCTATTGTTAATTCTAAATTAGAGGAAGCTTGGCTTTATTGTAATTTAGATCTTGAACGTAACCATAAAATATAAGTTATTATGAATTTTGGAGAAGCTACAAAAGCTGCTAAAGAAGGTAAACCTATTTGCAGAAAAGGTTGGAATGGAAAAGGGATGTTTGTATATTATGTTCCTGCTGCTACATATCCTTCTATGACAGAACTTGCTAAAATGGTATTTGGTGAGTATGTTAATTATAATGAGTATTTAGCTATTAAAAATGTTAATGATACTGTTAGTACTTGGGTTCCTAGCATTAATGATATTTTTGCTGAAGATTGGGAAATTGCAACTATTGAATTATAAGTTATGCCAGTTCCAATGCATCCTGTTAACTCAACTCGTATTAGTTATGCGGGTTGGGAAGATAATACTTTATATTTAACTTTTAATAGAGGAGCTCAATATAAATATTTAGGTGTTCCTAGAGAAGTATTAGAAAAACTATTAGATAGTGCTTCTCCTGGCAACTATTTTGAAGATGAAATTAAAGGAGTTTATAAAGTAGAAAGAATATAATATTATATCATGGAAAATCAAACTATAATAAACGCTATTAGTGTACTAAACGAAACAGTATCTATTTGTAATTCTAATAATCAAAATACTGCTGCTGAAGTTGCTGCTGCTAAAATAATTGAATTAATTAAGAAATTAAACTTTGATAATGTTTAAAGCTGAAATTGTTGCTGATAGTCTTTCTCCACAAGGAGATAGACTTATTTCTATACTATGTACATTTCCTCGTATTATACTTGCAGAAGTTAATACTCATAGAATGCTAAGTAAGAATACTTCTAGCAGTCGTGCTATACCATTTAAGAAAATGGTTCAATCTGTTAAAGATAATCCTTTTATTCCTATTGCTTGGCAGAAAGATCATTCTGGTATGCAAGGTAGTGAATATCTTAATCCTGATAAGAAAGTTACTCTTGATGAATTTATAGTTATTCTTTATGATACTTTAAATACTTATCCTAAAGATTCTAAAGAATATGTTTTACTTGAAGCTAAAATAAAAGAAAGAGTTGAACTTGTTGAAACTATCCTTGTTGATTATAAAAATAAGGTTAAGTCTCTTATTGATTGGTGGTTATTTGCTAGAGATAAAGCTGTAGAATGTGCTACCATTCTTTATGTACTTAATGTTACTAAACAGTTATGTAATAGACTACTTGAAACCTTTATGTGGACTACTATGCTTATTACTGGTAGTCTTGAAGGAGGTTGGGATAACTTCTTTAATCTTCGTTGTCCTCAATATATTCTTCCTAGAGCTGCTTCTGTAGATATGAGATTTAAGTCTTGGAAAGATGTTATTAAACATAATGAAGAAATTACTTCATCTAATCCTGAACATGTTGATCGTATTGCAGGAGCTAAATGGCTTAATGAGTTTTCTGTTTTAGATAGACTTAAACAAAATACAGGTCAAGCTGAAATACATATGATGTATCTTGCTGAACTTATTTATGATACTGTTAATGAAAGTATTCCTAAACAACTTAAAGCTGGTGAATGGCATATTCCTTTTGATAATAAAATTATCTCTATATTATCAGATGTTAATTCTGGTAACAGAAGTACTGGGATACAATGGCTTAGAGATAAGATTAAGATTTCTACTGCTATGGGAGCTAGAACTTCTTATACTATAGTTGGTGATGAGAAAGAAGTTAAATGGGGAGATTTATATACTCTTGATGATAAACTTCTTATTCAACAACCTCCTCATAGTTCTCCTATGGAACATTGTTCTCGTGCTATGGATGATAAAGAATATGTTAGTACATCCAAAGGAAAAAGACCTGATGTTGTTGTACAAGGAACTATTGAAGAGATAAAAGATGTTATAGAATTAGGTTGGTGTAGAAACTATCGTGGTTTTATACAACGTCGTCATCTTATTGAAGAAACTTTTAAATCTTAAGTTATGAGTACTGAAATAAAATATACTAAAAGAAGAGGTATTGCTCGTACTAAACATGGTAATAGATGGCTTATAGATCATAATTCTTTAGCTATAGATGAAACTGTTAAAATACCTGATGAATCTATAGGTAAACTTATAGGTACTCCATTATTTGAATGGGCTGAACTTATAGATGAAAAAGCTAAACTAGAAGAAGCTAAAATTAAACAACTTAAAGTTGAAGAAGCTTTTAAAAGCTTTTGTATTACTAATAATATTAAATATAAATCTAAGACTTATTATAAGTATCAATTGATTTATTTTAATGGTGCTATTTCTGTACTAGGAGAAATTCCTCCTAAATGGGGAGTTTGTATGATTGGTAGCAGGGAAATTATTGAAGACTATACATAATATGAGAGTTATTAAACATTATCTAGCTGCTTATAATCCTAATACTAAAACACAAAAATGTGTTATGTGTGGAGAGGTTATTCATGATTATAGTGAAGGATCCTATGATTCTCCTGAAGGAGCTAATCATAAAGGTTGGGAACCTGGTCATCATTATATTACTGGTGTTAATCCTACTCTATTTAGTTCTACCGAACCTGTTGGTAAGAATGTTAATATAGTAATATGTAAACTTAATTATAAAAATCCTAATGAATAAAAAACATTATATAGGTGTAGAGCTTGTTTCTGCTGAACCTATGATTAGAAAAGAAGCTATTGAGTCTGGTTATTTTAAAGCTGATCTTAGTGATCTTGGTGAAGAAGCTGATGACGAAGGTTATCTAGTTGATTATGGTAACTACAAAGAGTGGGCTACTAAAGATAGATTTGATAATAACTATCTAGCTATTGAAGATAGTACTAAGATTTCTTTTAGCGATGTTGAATCGTTTATAGTTCAAGGTACAAGTACTAAACTTGGTGAGAAAACTACTGTTGTCCTAGATACTACTATTACAGGTTTTGATACATTAGGTACATCTGCTTGTGTAGATCCTGCTAATTATGATCAAGAAATTGGTAATGAAATAGCTCGTAGAGATATTACTAATAAGATTTGGGGTCATCTTGGTTTTGTTCTACAATGGGCTAAGAATGGTCTTAAAGCTAAATCTAATAATGACTAATACTATAGGCTTTGCTCAATGGATTGGTGATAAACTTACTAAAGATAGTTGGTTTAGTTATGACTCTAAACTAGGTAAATGGTATGTTCATACAAAAGGACATCTTACTACTTTAGAGTTATATAAGCTGTATCTTATAGAGAAGTTTAAGTAAATAGTTATTGATATTATATGAGTACTTCCTCTACGGGCAAGGTTATATGATCTTAATCGTCTTAACCGTCTTGATTGAACCTCTAGTAATAGAGAGCTGTACCTCCCCCGTAGAGGAAGACACATTGCTAATACCTTATTATGCTTATGATTGAAACCAATATAAATATAATGATGGCTCTAGGAGTCTTCATTGTGACCATCATGTTACTAGTTATCGTGATGTTATTCTTACACTTAAAGAAGAAGCAGTCTAGAATTTTAGACTGTGTTGAAAGTGTTGTTGATGCTATTAAAAAGTTGAATACTACTGTTGCTACAAGTGATGAAGTTATTATGAATAACTTTAAGGAGATATCTTCTAAAACTGTTATTATTGATTCTAAACAAACATCTATTAAAGATATGTTAGATACTATTGCTAAAGGTATTGAAGTTTATAGTGCTAAGACTATGAGTATTATTAGTTCTAGTAAGCCGAAGCCACATAAGCGTGCCTACCCGAATAAACCTCGATCTGAACGTAATACACCTAAATCATAATAAAATGTATTGTGAAGCTGGAAACAGCTATTAAATCGAATACTATGGCTTGACCATAGATCAGCATTCCAACCAATACTATAACCACCATAAACAAGAAAAGGCCAACCGACTAGAGTAAAATCTAGTTAGTTGGCCTTTTTTTATTAACAGGAACTACTACTTAGTCAGGATTAATAGTATTAGCAATACTTTTAGCAAATTTAATATTAAGAGCATTCTCATTAATCTTATAGTAATTGTTATTCTTAGTCATAGTACTTAGACGTTGAGCAACTCTATAAATAGGAGTATTACGATAAAGTAGTACTGCAAGTTTATTCTCTCCTTTATATAATCCTGTAGTATAGTTAGGATTATATTCAGAATCAAACAACATACCAGTAGCAATACCTAAACCTTTAAACAAATCCTTAGGTCCATTCTGGGCAGCAATAGGAGAAGACCAAAGAGTTCCAGCTTCAGCAAATAATCCCCAAGGAGTATACATTGCAGACTCTGAATTAAGTCTATCTGCCATATATAAAGCAGTAGATAGTAATTCACTTTCTTTAATCTCATCATCATCAGTCATTAAATGAATAGATATAGCTACCATAAAAGCAGATGTTATACCTAGTAAATCACCTAATGCACGTCTAATATTATTCTGTTCCCAAACAGGCATTAACTGGTAATTAGTTTTAAGGTTAAGAACAGTATCAACTGAAGCTTTGATAACTTCTTGGAATGAAGCAAGTGCAACATTCTCATTATCAGTTTCAACTCTACTATTAACACGTTTACCTAAACCTCTAAACTCAGTAGAAAGATAATCAGCAAGAGAAACATAAGAACCTTTTTCTACACTAGAACGAGATTCATTATAATAACCTTTCATACGATATCTTTTCATAATACCGGGATATATATGTTTATGATATTGCATAGCTAAACCACCCCACCATTCTTTTTCAATACTAGCAGCACCTATCTTATCATATACACCATGTATTTTCTTATTAATAGAAATAACCTTTTGTCTAAGTTCTCCAAACATTCTACCGTCCATAAGACTTCCAGCTTTAATAACTGTTTGCCCATCAACTAATTCGAATTGATCTTCAGCTAAAGGATTCTTATTAAATTCTTCTTCAGAATTAGCAAGAGCTTTACTTCTTTCAGCAATATATTCTTTAATAAGTTGTCTATCTCCTATATCTCTTAGAAACTCTTCATTAAAATCTCTAGTAAAACTATCATACTTACGTAGTTCATTAAGGTCACTTTTAACATCCTTAATAAAACTCTTATACCTAATAAGTAAATCTTCTTTACCATTAAGCATCCCCATAAGTGTTTGAACTTCTAGTTCCCAATTATAGTTAGAAATACTACCAACTCTCATTTGACCATCAGTATCTTTAAATAGTCTATGAGACTTAAGTATAGCAAATAGAACACTATTCTGCATATAATGTTCACCACCACTTTGCATAGAATATAAACTATCTCTAACTCTCTTAACCATTTCAGTAGCTTTCTCATTAGGTCTACGTTCAGTAAACGCATCAAAGTCAACTACATCAAATAGTTTAGAAATACCAACTGTAGGATTATTAGTAGTATCACTATACATATCAGATAGGAAACTAAGACTATTACTAAAGTATCTTTGCTGACCTTTAGTGAAAGCATCTTTACCAAAATAATCACTAGCAAAAGTTTCACCTAATACGTTAGCCATACCTGTACCAACGTTGGCTATACCACCAGTAACGTTAGCTATCATATATTTAGCAGAAGTAATGTTTTGTGCTAAATCAGCATATTTACTATAAGGACTACCTTTCTTAAACTGATCAAACAAAATACGTCTAGCCCAGTTCTCAACAGTCTTATGAGTATTAGTTTGTCCAACTGTTTGATAACTATCTTGTTCGTTAGTACTTCTAGCTCCATCTCTCTTAAGGTTTCTACCCCAAGCACTTTCTTTAAAAGCAGGAGAATCTTTAAGATCTTCTAGTAATAAATATACAGTATTCTTAGCACGTTGTTTAGCATTATATTCAGTAGACTTATTTATAAAGTCATTAAATACACTTTTCCAATCATTATCTAATATCTCATTATCTAGTTTAAGATTAGCTTCATCTATAAGTTTATTCTCTTTACGAATATCCTCTACACGTTTAGCATAATCTTCATCAGACTCTCTAGTACCTTTACTATCAATTTTGATACGTTCTTTATACCCTTTTTGTTTAATCAATGACATCATGTCAAAGTCTGTATCAAAATCATTAGTATAATCAATCTTATCAGTCCATTGCTGTTCACCAGTATTTCTAAACTCTAAACCCATTGAACCTAAAGCTTGACCAACATACCATTTAGCATCAGGAGTATGTCTAGCACGTCTAGGTAAATAACCTTGTTCTGCAAACATTCTCATAGAGTGAGTACTAGCATGAGCATTTATAGTAGATTGTAATAGATCTAACATATCTCTTTCTTTAGTAGAAAGTTTAGATAGATTATTATAATCACCACTATCAGTATTATAATTAGTAGAGTATTGTTTATGATTAGGATTTATAAAATCATCTTTAACAGTACGTTCAGTATTCTCATAAGTAGGAGCATAACTATATGTTCCATTAAGATTACCATTAGGATTAACTTGCATTTCAGTCCAAACCTTAAGAGGTTCCATTCTATGAGAATAAGGATTGAATACATGATTAGCATTATACCATTCATTGAAAGTACCATTGTTAGAAGCTTCCTTTAAAGCAGCATAATAGTATTCAGTAGGTACATATTCTATATCATTTTCTAAAACTTGTCTAGCCGCTGTTCTTTCAGCATCTATATAAGTTTTGTCCTTAGGTTCAATATAACCAAAAATATCATTATTAGCTACAAATTTACCTTGCTCATCAGTAACGTATTCTCCATCTTTATTAGTTTGAATAAAGATATTTAACCAAGTATCATAATGTTTAGTATTCTTAAGATTAGATTGAGCATAAGCCCATTCTCTATTAAAAGCAGCATCATTAACTTTAAAATCAACATTAGCTTTAAACTTCTCAGCTAACTCTTTATTGTTACGATCACCTTTAATATTATGTAATCTTCTATAATATGAACCTAAATCATTAAGTTCGTCTTCAGTAAGTTTATCAAATAGATCTTTAGAATTAATCTGACCAGTATTACGATCAACAGCTCTACCTAATAATGCATTAATTTTACCTATAACAGCAATCCTTTCAACATTGACTCCGCTATCATTCTCACTAGAACCACGAAGCATTCTATAGAACTTATCACTAAGTACAGGTAGATCAGAAGGAACATCTTTAATTAAAATAGCCTCACCAGCATTACTCTCATAAGTCCATGAAAACTTATGTTCAGTAAGTTGTTTAATCTTAGTAAGCTGTTCAGTTGATAACTTACGAGCATCAATGTTACCATATCTATCATAAGCATCACTATCTTTAAGAATCTTCTTAACTTCAAAAGAACTAGTGTTATCTTTAGATTTTAACGCAGCAAAAGAATCACTAATAATCTTTTGTGTAGCTGCATCTAAAGTATAAATAGTATTACCTTTAATCCATTCATAAGCTTCAGCATAATTACTATTATTAAGCTTCTGATCTAAAGTCTCTAAAGGATGTTTCTTTTCATACTGTTTAATAATATTAGTATAATACTCAACTGTATCTTTAAATCCATCAGTCTCATTATAATCAAAATACTCTTCATTAAGAAGCTTTTTAGCATTAATATAGTTCTTAAGTCTAGCAGCTTGAAAACGTTGCTTATCAGATTTAAGTTCACCAGATTGATTAAAGTCAGAAGTAATATTACGTATCTTAGTATTAAGTTCTTTACGATAATCTTTCTCTTCTTTAGTTAAAAGACTAGGACTACGTTGATCACCATATAACTCATGAATAAGTCTCATGTATTCAATATACTCATCAGGAGCTTGATTAATAACATTACGAAGTAAAGCATTATTCTCATTATAGTATGTAGAAATAATATCTTGATGAACATTCTTTGCTCTCCATTCGTCTCTAGCTAATTTAGCTTTAACATACTGTATACTATCAATACCATATGTATCCTTAGCAACTTTAACATCACTAACAATCTTCTCTCTATCTTCTAAAAACTGTTCAGTATAAGGAGTTACAAACTTACCTTGTTTAGTTATAATATTATTAATATCAAAAGGACCAGTAGACTTCTCTATAGTCTCATATTGTTTATTAAAAGTATTAATAGATTTAGGAGCTATAACTTTAGTAGCTTCATTAATAACAGTATTAACATATTTAACAACAGATTGAACTTGTTTATGATTTAACTCACCAACATCACTAAATATAGAATCAAACCAGTCTGTATCTCCAAATTGAGTTTTAAGTTCAATAATACCATGACGAACTAAAGAATTAGTAGAATAATTGTTAGCAATATAATCATTGAACATAAGATTAACAGCGTTCTTAAGCTTAGAACTAGTACGAACATTATTAATTGCCGCTCTTGTTTTCTCAATAGCTTTACTAGTACTTTCATCTTCTCCAACTAAATTAAGATTAAATATATCATAAAACTGATCACCAAATGTTTTAGCATCAAGTATAAGTTTAAGTAACAAAGGATAATCTTCAGGATATTCAGTAAGATGTTTATACAAATCAGGATTATCTATAGAGTATTGTTCTCCGTTAATACCTGTAAAGCTTTCAATATTAGAAAGAAGTTCATGTGAACGTTCAGTATAATACTTAGCAGCAGAAGTATATATATTTCTCTTATTATCATGTATAGAATTAGCACTAGTCCTATCTATACCTGCTATATCCATAGCTTTCTTAAATTTAACAGCACGTTTATCATCATTAGATAAAGCACGTTTATTAAGTTCATTAAATATATCTTTAGCAACCTTATCAGTTTCAGTATAATTGAAAACAACATCTACATCAAAGTCTTCAATTAGATTAGTAACTGCATTCATTTGAGAAGCAGCTTGATCTTCTACTTGTTTTCTAAGTTCTTCGTAGTTCTCTCTTTCTTGTTCACTGGTAACCCTTTCAATCTTATATAATGTAGGTCTAATACTTTTAGCATCAATAGAGTTCTGTAAAGCCTTTCTTTCTTCAGGTTTAACCTTAGCAAGATCTCCACGTTTGTCTCCTTTAAGTACATATTCAAATTGTTTACTTAAACCATTCTTCTTAGTATGTTTAGTAATCTTAACAGTTATAATATCTTCACCATTAGGTATGTTCTGAATAACAGAAACACCATGAGGGATAAGAGAATTAATAAAACCATTATCATTTTTAATAACGCCATAGTTACCTGCTTCCTCTACAGGGGAAGTTATGTAATCTACAATGTCAGATACAAACTTAGCAGTCTCAGCTTGCTCAATATTAGTACCATACTGCATAACTCTAATAACTTCATTAGTGTTTTCAACACTTTCAATTATATGTTTAGACTTATGAGGAGTTATAGTAAACTGATCTTTAAGAATATTAAGTTGTTCAACAGTTTTACCATCTTTAAGTAACTCATTAACAGGAACTCCATTATCTACAGATAAATTAATTATAGCATCATAATATTCAGTAGCTTTATATAAGTTATTTTTAGCATTAACTGAATACTCAGAAGTCTCATTACGTTCAAGTATATTCAAAGGAGTTAAATAAACACCTTGTCTAGTATTAGTAACTTTATATAAAGTAGTTCTACGTTGAGTATCATTGATATATCTACCAATTCTAACATAACCTTTAGGACTATCTTCAATAATGTTAAGATGTTCTAGTAACTCTTTAGTAGACTCAGCAAAAGGAATAAAAACTATATTCTCTCCTTGTATTTGTCTATTAAACTTACGACCAATATTCTCATTACCTTGTTTATCAGTTTTACCTTTAGGAATAGAAACTTCTTTAACAAGTTCACTATGACTACGTATAAACTTATCAATAAACTTTTGAGTAGTAGCTTCAAGAGGATTATTATAAATCATAAATTGTTGCTGTATAGCTTCAATTAGATTAATACCTTTATCTTCTAGATTAGAATACAACGTATCATTAGTAATAATTTTACTAATACTTCCACGTTTAAATTTAAACCCTTCAGCAACAAAAGAATACTTAATTAAGTCAATAGTAGCAAGTCTAACTAAAGGATTCTTATTAAAGAAGCTATCTCTAAAAGCAACATACACTTCTTCAATATCATCAATTTGATCACTATATTTAATAGATTGACTACTAAATCCTTTATTCTTAAACTCATACTGATTAAAAGTATTAACATCTAAGAAATCAAATACACCTCTACCTTCATTAAAATTACGTTGAATCCATATAACTTTCTGAGCAGGAGTAAGTTGATTAAAATTAAATACTTCTTCCTCATTAGGATTATTAATATCTTTAATAGTAATATTGCCACTTTGGGTAACATCGTAACCAAATATTCTAGAACGTTCAACATCCCAATATTGATTATTTAAATTAACTTCAGCTTCAATAGCTACATTATCTAAAGTAATTAAACCATATTCATTCAATGTTAAAGGTGATGTTAAAAATGGAACACCAGCATAAACATTAGAAATCATATATTGTTTATATTCTTTATACTGTTCATCAGTAAAATTAATACCCATTCTAGCTTGAACAGTATCTGTAATAGCATTATAACTATTACTTTCAGTAGGAAACAACTGACTATTAGCTTCAACACTAGGTTGAGTAGCAAACTTTAAAAACGCAGCAAGATATGGATAAGAACTATTAGTAATATCTATACCTTCTCTAGTATTAAAACCTGGGTATAAAGATTGAATAATATTCTTATTTCCAACCATTATAGTTTCACCAACTATATCATTAGGATCAGTAGCATATTTAGCAATATTATTTAAAGTAACTCTAGTTCCTCTAATTGTTTGCTTAGCACCAAACCTATCAGGATTACTAACTCTAGCTAAAGCTTCAATATTACGAGTAGTCTTACGATACTTATCAAAGTTAGCAATCATAGCTAAATCAAAAGCAGCATTTTGATACTGTTGTTGATCTAGTGTTAATGTTAAAGTATTAGTTATTTCAACCCCTTTTAAGCGGTTCTGAAGCATTAAACCATTAAGGTTTTGTGATTGTACGTCAATAGTATTATTATATCCTAGATTAGCTGCAAACAGCTGTCTATACGCCATTTGCAATCTCGGGTAAGTACTCAATCTTTGTACTACACTCTTAACAGGGGTATAGTCATCAATAGCACGTCCTCCAATAGTAATACCTAGATCAGTAGCTATAGACTTAATAGCAACATTAATAGGGTTAGAAGTACTATTAATATAAATACTTTTACTTTGGAAGTAAGCATCTACAATCTTAGTAATTCCTGGTTGCATTAAGAAACCAATAGCAGTTTCATAATCAATACCTACATCAATAAGAGTTTTAAATGTTCCAAAGGTATAATCATTCTCATTGAAAATAGTACCTTCTTTAACAGCATCTAGAATATGAGCTGTAGTTTGAGAACTATAAACTGTAAGGATTTTACCAACAACGTTCCTGTTGTTATTACTATTAGCCAAGCTATTATGCATAACAATAGCCACATTACGAGATTTATCAAGTTGTACACCATTATAAGCGCTATTTAAATGTTTAATATCATATTGATTAAGATCATACTCAACTTTAATTTCATGACCTTCACCTAGTTTAGATTTTGTATAGTTATTAACAGAATTAAAAGTATCTCTAGTAACAGAGAAAGCTTTAAGAGTAGCACCACTCATAGCATTCTCCATAAAATCAACTTGATCTAAAGGATTATAAGCACTACGAACAATAGAGGAAGCACCACGAAGAGCATTCATTTTCTTCATAGCATTAGATAGATCATCAAAATTACTACGAGAATAGTTCTCTTCACGAGAATTACTATTATTCATAACATTAATCATACTATCTAATATCCTATTATTACGAGCCTTACGACTATTCTGATCTTCTATAGACCAATTAGCAAACTCTTCATAAGTAACAAGATTAGAAGCTTTAGCAGCTTTCTTAACTTTATTTAAATACTCAATACGAGCATTTTCAAATATACCTTTAATAACTTCAGACTTATTAAACTTAGGAATAGAATCAGTATCTATACTTTTAATATATTCATAAGCATTAGCAATAGCCTCACTATAAGAACCAAATTCTTCATAAACATCTTTAAGTTCTCCAGTTTCCTGAGAAGATAGTACTTCAAATGTAGCAGCTAAAGCATTGTATCTATCATATATATTACCAGTTCTAAATCTTCTATTAATAGATTTAACTTGATCTTGAACCTCAGTAGGAAGTTGTCTATAAATACTACCATGATTAGAAATCAATTCACCAAGATATTTAGATTCTTTTCTAACAATATCTAAGTCTTTAATTTGATCTCTAGCTTCATTAACTTTATCAGTTATAAACTCATCAGGTATAATATCTTTATCTACACGATGTTCTATAGCTCCATTAATATAATTAACATATCTACGTTCAACATCTTTAACTTCTGTAGAGTTATCAAACTGTACTTTCTTAATAGTACCCTCTCTGTCTTTATATATTTCATGAGAAATACCATAAACACTATCAACGTCAAAGTCACTACCTGTTTGAGTTACCCATTCATCAGGAACCATAATAGTAGAACCATAAACCTCATCTAAGAAAGCAACAACTTTTAGATTACTAATAGATTGTTTACCTTCAGTAGGAATACGATAACCTAAATGAATATCAATACCTTCAGATTCTAACTTAGAAATATCATAATCTTTAGGAATTAAAGTACTCCATCTAGGAAGCATAACTTCAGCATAAGCTTCTTGAACTACTGTACCATCTTCTCTAGTAACTTGAGGGTGATACTTAAGAGTTCTCCATACACCATCTTCTCCTAATGATGGAACACCATGTCCAACACTAGTAACCTGAGCAGCATGCCATCCAGGAAGAGTCTGTCTAGTAACACCATTATTAAATATACTTTGAGCAATACTTTCTAACTTAGAAGAGACATTGTTCATATAGTTAGGCATAACAGGAGAACCAAACTGATCAGGAGTAAGATATTCTATAAAGTTAGAATCCATACCAAGACGTTGAGCCTCAACACGTGCTTTCTTATAAAAATCTTCAAATTGAAGTACATTCTTACCATCAGCATTAGTCTTACCACTACTATCAACTAAAGAACCATTTTCAACTCTCCAACCCATACGATTAAGAAGCATATTAAAGTCATCTTTAATATTAGCAACATAGCTATTAAAGAAATTATCAATATCTCCTTGAACTTCAGCATTAGCATTATCAATGATTTTCTTCATGATTTGAATACCAGCTTTGTTCTTCTCATTAACCATATGATCAGCAACATCTTGTTGTTTATAAAGATACTGATAGTAGTAGTCTTCAATAGCTATATTGTTATCAGCTTTAAGACTAGCATCAAACGCTTCAGCATTAGCAACACCTTGATTATCCCAAAAAGTAAGTATATTCTTTTTAGCAGCTTTAGAAGCTTCAACAGTATTAACTTGGTCAACACCATTAGCTTTCATTATGTTATAAAGAGTTTCAAGATCAGTACCTTTAATCAACTTAGGAATAAGAACAAATTCAGCATTCTTAATCTGTCTAGGATAAAAGGTTCCAGTATTATCATCAAACTGTTTATCAAAATAGAAGTTCTTCTGTACTTGAATACGAGCATTAATACCTTTAAGATTCATATCTCCAACACTGATTTTATCATCAGTTAATTGAGCAAGTAAATCTTGATAATCATTCAATGTACCATCTGCATGACGTCTAGCTATAAACTCATCAAGAGTAATATAGGATTGAGCATCATTGACTTTAGTAGAATCAAAATAACCTTGAGATATTTCAGTAGCAATACGATTAGCTTCAGTCTTACCAACACTAGGAGTAAGTATACCTACAAGTTCTTGTTTTATTTGACCAGCACTTTGAGAAGGTCTAACGGTATTATAAATAGTAACACCTTTAAAACCATTTCTAGCCTTAGCAACTTCAACTCCATTAACCATTATAGGAATCTCACCACCACTTGCATCTTTAATAGGATGAACTGGACCACCAATAGCTTCATTAATATTAAAACCAGTATAAGCTTTACCAGCAGCTTGAACTTCTTTTGCTCTCTTAAGGAAATCCTGAGGTCCTTTATAGAACTTACTATCACCTTCAAACACATCATCAAAGTTCATTTCCATAATAGCATTGTTAACAGCATAGTCAACAATATCATTATTAGAATATCTATCTTCAATAATAGTATTAAACTGAGAAGTTTTATCTAGTACTTCATTATAATAATTATTAAGCCAATTCTCAACAACAGAATCAATAACTTCTAAGTTATTATCAGATATACTAAGCTCTATATGATTATTATTAATAGCAATAAGATCTTTTCTATTAATATTAAGAGTTAGATCACCTTTCTTATTCTTAACGAGCAGTGGATCAATACCGTTAGCTGTATCTCCCCCGTAGAGGAAGAAAGCATTCTTAATCTCTTCATTAGCTTTATAACCTTGTGTTTCAAATAGTCTAATAAAGTTAAAGAAATTACCAGTAAGTACTCCATCTTTTACAACACTATCACCATTATAGTGAGCACGATCTATTAGATTATGAGTATTACTTTTAGTAACCCATTTACCAGCCTTCTTCTCAAATACATTATTAAGATTGTTAACAAAGTTATTAACTTCTCCTAAAGCATGAGCATGTAAAGCTCTAAAAGCAGGATTGTTTTTATCAATAGACCTTTGTATCCTACCTTCATTAATACCATCTTGTGTAATAGTATCAGCAATATCTATAAGAAATTCATAAGGTAAAACACCATCTAACATATTAGAAAAAGTATATACTTCTTTAATAACAATGTTTTCAGCTATGTTATTAACAGTACCTACAACTTTATCTCCTTCAAGATAAGTAATAAGAGGTCCTTCTTCTGTATTATATATAATAGGTATTAATACTTTATTAGTATTAGGATCATAAGTATGATATAAATTAGTATAAGTTTTATTATCAATAGGATTTCTAAACATATCATAAATCTGCTCAGCAGTCATGACATTATTAGATATCTTACCTTTAATAGAACCAGTAATTATATCTTCAGACATATCTATATACTGACCTTCATTAGTAAATGTAAACTTATTACCTAACTCCTTTTGTATATCAGCAACATATTGATTACGACTAGCAGTAACAACTTGCCATAAACCATCTATATTATATTTAGGAGCTTGAACTATAAAGTTCTTAGGAGCATCTGAAGGAGTACGCATAAAGAATCCAGCAGTAGGAACATTATTACCTTCTTGAGTTACATAATTAATAGGAGTATTAAAAGCTACAAGTTGAGTAAGAAAGTAATCACCTTTACTCATACCGCTATACATAGTAGATTTAGAGTTACTTCTATCTTTAGCACCGTCAAACAAAGAAATATTAATCATATTTCTAGCATTAGGATTTACAGTAACTTTACCACTAATATCTCTATTAAATAAACCTTCAACTAAAGTATTACCTCTAGAATCTTTAGTACCAAAGTAAAAAGGAGAATATTTATATTGAGGACTTTTAGTTATAAAATCTTTAAGACGATTAAGACCTGCATCAGCTTCTTCAGCAGTACCATACTGTATCTGTTTAAGGAAATTAGTAATATAGTTATTTCCAATAAGATCAGAAGCCATATTACCTTCAGCATTGATACTATTAAGTTCATTCTTTACAGCAGTATAATTAACTAACTTCTTAGCTAAACTAATAACAGAAGGATATAGTTTATTATAGTCTACACTAGAATAATCAAATACTGGCATAGGTTCTCCAAAAGATTCACCTATTTCATTAGCAATTTTTCTCTTATTAGCCCAAGTTCTATATTGTCCAAGATAATCACCCCACTTAGAATTATAATCATCAACAATATCTTCAACAGAATTTATTAACCCAGATAGATCTTGTAAAACTCCTTTATAAATATTAACACTATCAGCAGGATTATTACGTAAATAATTGTTAACAGAACTTCTATCTATCTTAGGGAAATACTTAACAAGTAAACCATTAATTAAATCATCAGTAGATTTAATAATAGCACCATTGTTAAATACATTAACATCTTTAACCTTGTTAAGATTAAGTAATCCATCCTTAATACTTTCTTTATCAGAAAGACTAAAAGAACTTCTATAATTAGACTTAGCAGAATTAATAAAGTTAAATACTAAATGACTTAGTGCATCAGCTGATTTATTACTTTGATCAAAATTAATATCATTATCTGCTATAGTAATAATAGTTTTAGCAATCTTAGGATTAGCTAGTTGTTGAAATACTTGATTAGCAAATACTCTATCAGCAAGCATATCATTAACAACTTTACTTAAACCATATAAAGCAGGATTGATTTGACTAACTCTACTAACACTATTAATAAAATCATCTACAGAATTAAATGTAGCATAGTTACTAATTTGTGCAATAATAAAGTTAGCACCTATAGTCATAGGAACACCTAATTCATTATTATCATCAAATTGATATTCATTACTACCAATAGGTGTAGGAGTAGCTAATCTATAAACTCTATCAAGATAAACTTTAAGCTTAGCATTAACATGTCTATCAAAAGAACCATACAGACTATCTTCCCAAGATTTAGACATTTCATCAACACTGTCACTATCAGGATTAGAAACATCGTTTTCATCAGTATAATTTCTCTCAATAATTTTATCATTTTCAAGAGTAATATTAAACTCGTCAACAAGGTTAACTAATTTAGAAGTAGCAAACACTGATTCATACCAACTATAAGTATTACCTCTAACTTGTGAAGTAAGAGTAGAATAATTCTTTTCACGAACATTACCTGCAAGTTCTATAATATTCTTAAATATAACATATCTTTCAGAATCTTTAGTAGCAAGTTGTGTACCTATAGCATCAATAGATGTATCTAATATTGTAGAAACTCCTTCTTCTTGATCTTGATTAAATTGAGCAACAAGATTAGTTCTTTGTCTATTAAGATCTTTAATCTGAGCATTAATAGCAGAAGCTTTCTCTATAAGAGATAATGCAGCTTTATTAGTATTTTCAGCTTGAACTCTCTTAATAAGAGGAACAGCTACTTTAGAATTAAAATGATTATTAATAGTCTTACTAACTTCTCTAATGATAGCATCTTTACCAATCCTATCAGCTTTAGGTTTATTAATCTCATTATAATAAGATTCTATAATAAGATTAGCAGTATGATCCTTAGCAATAGTTTTAGCTTTAGCACTAGAAAAACCATTAAGAGTATCAGCATTCTTTTTATTAATAGTATTATTAATACTATTATGTCTAGAAACAAAAAAAGAGCCAAGAAGCCTACGCATAGTGTTAGCATTAACATTAGCGTAATCTCTTGTCTCTGTCTCTTGTTCAACGTACTGAGCAAAATCCTCAGTCCCGAAATAACTTGCGAGTATAGTAGCTTTGGTATAATCAGCACCAGCTACATATTCAACACTTCTAGCAAGTTTGTTATCCACATCCCCTTGGATTGTGAAACCATATTCAATACAACTCATTCTTTTATTGTTATTATAAGTTTTGGCAATATAATCAACAACATAAACATTATGTGTTTTCGTAAAAGTATTGTAGGATATGACCTATTTTAAAGCCATATCCTACAATTTTATATAATATATGTATAAACTATTGACAACTAAATTTAAGTTCAGCAGACGTAAGCATTTCGCTTATTCTCGGCCTATCCTGTACAGGGAATTGGTTGACATATTTATTCATATCAGTAACAACTTGAACACCACTCATATTAGGGTTAGGACTAATATCTCTAGTGGCAATTCTAACTTCATCAGCATCTTCTATCATAGAAGTAACAGCAAAATCAAGATCATCTACATCACTTTGTTCATCGAACCTTTTGCTCTCATTCTCAAAACCTAGATCAGTAGTATCTTCAACTTGTGTATCTCCTATTAATGGCACATCAGTAACATTCTCCAATGGAGTTTCTCCCGGAGTATTATAATTAGTATCAGTTACAGTAGCTACATTAACATCGTTCTGGCGACCTAGTATAGCATACTGTTGTGCTAATATAGTATTATTTTTTATATTTCCACTATTTCTACCAAATAATTTTAATAGAACATCTATAATACGTTGCCATATAGTCTTAGCACTATTATCAATTCCTTCAACAGAAACATCTCCTCCAGTATAAATAGTATTATTAAGATATCTAATAATAGAAGGTTGAGTAAGACTTTCAACTAACCATTCTTCAGCAAATTGAGCAGCTTTATCAGCATCACTACGATTAATCCATGCTCTTTGTTGTTCGACAGATAAAGTACTAATATAATCAATAGGATTAAATTTATTAGTTTCAATCCAATTTTTAATAACTTTAACTTCAGCACTTGTAGTATCATTATTAACAGCTTCAATAAAACTATTATAAGTATTCATAAGATCATCTACAATACCAGCTTGTTGAAACAAACCTTGTTCTTCAAACTTAGCATGAAGATTTTCATGAATAAGAAGTCTCATAAGGTTATTAGGACTTCTTCTAATATTATTAGCACCTTTATTAGTAAAGTACATTTTACCTTTACTATAATAAGCTTCAGCTTTAGTAGCACGATTATCAAAGTACGATTCCTTAGGAATAAGTTCTATACCAAACTGATTAGTACCAGTAAGAACAGCAATCTTATCTTCTTCAACTCCTGCTAAACTTAGTATTTCAGAAGTATTAACACTCTCAGTCTTAGTAGCTGATTTAATAACATCAGAAGCAGTTCTATTACGATCTGTCAATGGTGTTTCCTCTACGGGCGAGGTAATGATTGCAGTATTGATGTAAAGTGACTTAACAGCATCAGTTGTGTCAAAGAAACCACCATCTTTATTTTTACCTTGATTAGTCTTAAAAGCATTATTAGTCAAAACAAACTGACCAAAACTATTATAACTATCTTTCTTACCTCCTATTTCAATTATTAGTTTACCTCCTTCTTTATACAGATATTGATTAGATTTATCATTATCAACATTCTTATTGTTAATAGCATAGAATGTTTTATTAAAAGTAAGATTAGAAACAATCTCTTTAGCAATAGCATTATTAAAAGATTTACTAGTAGTAACAGAACTATTAGCTTTACTCTTATCACCATTAGGTATATGAGTAATACCAGTTCCTTCTGTATTAGAACCTTTTTCAAACTTATGAACAATAAGATTATACTCTCCTTTACGACCTTGTATATTAAGAGCTATTCTATCATTAGTTTTAATAACACTATAACCACTAAATAGATTATTACTTCTAATACCCGGACCACTAAACATATCTCCTAATGAAGTAGCTAGTTTATCAAAACTAACTTCTCTATTTTGAAAACCTGTAAGTAAATCTGTAAGTTCAGAATATACTCTATTAGCAAGTTCTTTATTACTAGAAACATTATTAGATTCTGTAAATAAAGCTATAATAGGAGCACTAGGATTATCAGTAATCAACATACCCATAGTGCCTACTTCAAATCCAGCTACATTGCTATAACTAGTATTAGCTTTTTCATTGATAATATTACCATTAGCATCTACTATCATAATAGGGTTTTGTTCATAAGTAAAACCTATATCAGAAATATTATGATTAGTATTATCTAATAATACTTTACCAGTAGCAACATTTACAAGCTTAGTATTAATCTTTTTGTTAGTATCAAGACCTTGTTGTATCTTATGAGTATTAACATAATTATTAAAAGTAGAAGACTTCCAATAAGCATAACTCTCTAATATTAAAGGAGTAGTAATCGCAGCATTATCATAAAAGATAATGTTATTAATTTGATTAAGTATATACTTAGCCTTCATCTTATCAGTAATCTTATCAGCAGGTATTTTAATATCTCCTGAAGCAACTAATGATTTAATCATAGCATTATGTACAATGTCTCTCACTTCATCAGAAGTAATATCTTGACTAGAAGATCCATTTTTAATAGCACTTTCATAAGCAAATTGCTTATAAGCAATATCCATTAAATAAGAATAATTAGTAGTTTCTCTATTAATAAGAGGTATAAATAGTTTATCTAAATTACTTTCAATGTTACCATTGTTATTAACAAGATCATAAACAAAACCTTGATTCTGTCTCTTTAATTTATAACCAGTATTAATAGGATTAGGTTGAACAGAACCAAGATAACCAATCTCAATACCATTTCTTTTAATAGAAATAGAGTTATTACTAGTACCTCGTTCTCCTTCAAAATAACTAATAACAACTGGTTCTCCATTAATAGCTTCATTTACAGCTTTATCATAACCTTCAGGTTTATTAGAAGGAGCAGCTATATGCATATAACTATCTACTGTTTCAACAGTTGATTTATTATTAATAAGATTATTAAAAAAAGTACTAGGAGTCTTAAGATTCTTATTAAGATCAGTCTTATTAATAAATATATACTTAGGATTATTTGCTCTGATATAATCAGCTATATTAAAGAATACATGTTTAGCTTGCTCATAAGTAATACCATCATTATTTAATAGTTCTCTAAACAAATCTTCAACATTAATAATAGTCTTAAATCCTTTAACAGTATATACTCCTCTATTTTGAATATAATTATCAATGAACTGATCAATAACTTGATTAAATTCACTATCAGGAATAAGAGTAGTAGTAGAAGCTTTACCTTCACTATCAACTTCAACTCTTTGTTTATTAGCAAGCTGATCAGCTAATACTTTAAACATATCAGCACCACTAATATTCTTAGAACTAAGTCTACGATGTATCATATTCATTGCCATTCTAATACCATCTACAGCAGCTTGTCTAGTATAACCTCTAGATACACCTTGTGTAAATAAATCATCAGCAACTATATCAACAATATTATTAAATTCAGAACTATTAACATCTTTACCTTCTAGATTATCAAATAGATTACGAGAAGTTTTAAATAGATTAAAAGTAATACTACTTGCTAAACCTACAGCTCTTGCATCATTGTCTAATATAAAATCATTAGTTTGATCATTGATAACACTTTCAGTAGCTTTATCTAAAGAAGCAACTTCTTCAACTATGTCAAAAGGAGCAATAAATGTTTCAGGATTAACTACTTCTTCAACAGCAGCCGGTTTTGATACATCTGATTGTATAACCTCCCCCGTAGAGGAAGACTCAGTGACAGATTCTCTATTGTCAGTTTCAGCAACTACACCATCTATATCAAGTATATCATTTTCAGCTGTAGTATCATTAGTAACAGTATTATCAACATTAACATTTCTAGCTTCAGCAGCAGCTGCTGTTCTATCATTGTTAACTTCTCTGAATATAGAATTAATCTGACTAGTATATTTAGAAGTACTATGATGTCCAAGTTTAAGTATATCTAATTGTTCCTTTATATTAGCAGGAACATTATTAGTCATAACATTGTTATGAGCTGTATCTAGATCTGGTTGAGATTCTATATATTCTCCTACAATGTCTACAGCTTTATCATATCTTTCAACAGTAAGTCTATCTACATTTCTAGCAACATCATCATATTCTGTTTGATAGTTAGATTGTGTAGTAGGTAATGTTTTCTCAATATAATCTAAATGATCATCTACTTCAATCTTCTTTTTAACAATATCTTGAACAGACTTCTTAGGAGTACCGGGTTTAACATCTTGATCAATAGTTGCTAAGAACTTATTAAACTCTGCTAAGAATTCACCAGTATTAGCATCATTAATATTAGAACTTAAGATATTGCTTATAACATCAGGGTTACCAAACATATTACCAGTAGAAGCAAATGCTAGAAGTTGATTACGTCTAATATTATTTTCTTTAATAATTTGATCTACAGCTTGAGAACTAATTTGTTTATTAGTTAACATTTCTTGAAGACCTTGTTCTTTTTTATCTATTTCAGCTATACGATCTTTTACATATTTAACTCTTTGATTCTCTTCATAATCTATATAATCAGTAGTATCTGCGTTAGTTGCTATTTGATTAGCTAGATCATCAGAACTATTATATAAGTCTGATACTTGTAGTTTTCTTCTAGCAATACTTCGTGCCACAATCTTAGCCACACTTTCATTCTCTACACTAATAGAATTCATAACATCATAAAGAGCACCATTGTATTCTTCATATGTTTGATCCATCTTATCAACTAACATTCTACTAAAAGATTTATCACCAGAGTTAGACTCTAGTCCAGCATCTTGAAAGAACTTATCAAAGTTCTGATCAGTAACATATTCTTTGAATAGATCGTAATTACCTTTATCAGTAGCATCTAATACCATATTAGTAACAAAATCATTAGTAAGTTGAGTCTTAAGCAATTCAGCTTCTTCTTGACTAACATCTTCATTGACTTTACTACCGTCTGCTAGAATAGGTTGTTTAGTATCAGGATCAATCTTATAACCAAAAGGATTCTTACCATTATTAAGAAGCTGCATACTCTCTGTAAAGTCTTGCATACGAGCCTGACGACCTACAATCTCTTGTTCTCTGATCTTTTCATCAGTCATTTGAGAAAGAGCATAATCTTCTTCAGACATAGTACGTTTATTAACTTTACCTTTAACAGCTGTAGCTAAATTACCAACACCAGTACCTATAGATTGGAAAGCCATTCCTCCAACTACTCCCCAAAATGCTTGTTCCCATATAGCACCATCTTTAAGATAACTTTCAAGAGTTCTAGCATTAAAATTAGGATCAAGCATCTTTTCAGCAATCTCTTTACCTTTCTCTGTTTGAACTCCTTGATAACCTTCTTCAAGACCTTCACTAAGTTGAATAGCTGTAAGACTACTCATAGGATTCTTTATAGCATGTTTAATAATCTCAGCACGTTTAGCAAAGAATCCCATGTTTCCAATAGCAGCTGCTCCATCATCAGCAAGTCCAGCAATAGCATTTCTATTAGCTGTTCTTAGAGTAGAGTTAACTGCTTTATTAGCAACACCTTTCCACATAGAACCTAAAGCTTTAAATTGAGCAATATCAAATAGTAACATTGCATAATCATTCTTAAAGGTTTCATCAGCAGAAAAACTAGACATATTACTAGCCATTTCTTCATTAGACATTCCAACAAACTGAGGATTATTCTTAAAAAGCTTAGCTTTCTCATCAACAGTCATAGATTCAAGTTTACCTAAAGATTTATCATAAGTTTCCTTATAAACACCTCTAGCTTCAAGATATCCTTCCATTGTTCTACTAAGTAACGCTGCGGTACCTATTTCAGCACCAGAGTTAATAGCTCTAGCTAATGTAGCAGTATTCTTTGTTAGACCTACACCACTAGCTGCTTTAGCAATACCAGTACTAAGTCTTTCAAGTTTAGCAAATTTACCAGCTGCACCTAAACCTTTAGTAACTGCCATTGAAGGTATAAGCATAGATAATGTAGAAGCAACACTTACAGCATTACCTGCCCACCATCCAAAGTCTCCAACTTGAAAAGTCTCATTAGGATTCTCTTGGTATATCTCAAAAGCTTTTCTAATCTCATCTTGTTTACCTTCTAAGAAAGTACTAAAAGGATTAGTATAATCATCTTTTCCAGCCTCTTTACCAATATTAACACCCATATCTACAAGATTGGATAATCCTAAAGCAGTACCTAGAACTATTTCATTACCTACAGCTTGCGTAACAAGTCTACCTGTTTGTTCCCAAGCAGATTGGTTCTTAGCACGTTGTTGATCAAGTTCATCTTTAGTATTAACTGGGTTAATACGGACATCATAATCAGCATACTTATTCTCGTCATTGTTAAGACCTGTTAGATCATAACTATTTTCAGCAAGAAATCCACCAATACGACTATCACGATCAACAGCTGCATTGTAATCACCAGATTGTATAAAACGAGGAGACCCACTAGGATCTCTCTTAGTGGGTTTCTTATAATTAGGGTTCTTAACCGTAACTCCGTTATTTAAAAAGTCATTAATATCCATATAGATATTTTATTTATTAATGTCATCAATAAGTTTCTCAAGAACAGCATTAGGGTTAGTACCTGTTATTCTACCAATTGTAGTAGCTGCATTAGCAATAGTGCTTTTCATAGCAGGATTCAATTGATAATCAGATTTACCATAACTTTCAGCTAGAACTCTATTCTTAACAGCGTTATAGTTATTAAGAGCAGTAGTTAAACCTACAGCAGTCTCTTGATTAACTTGTTTCTTAATACCGTTAAAGTCAACCATAAAGTTGTTATCTCCCATACCACTTACAGATATATTACCAAGCTTAGGGTTAACATTGGTATCTGTTAATGATTTAGTAGATTTAGTAGCACCAGCTATTGTAATAGCATTAAACGCTTGAACAGTAGGATCTTGCATCATATGTTTAGAAGCAGTTTCATTTACCATTCCGGGTATATAAAAACGTTTAGGAGCCTCAGTACTATTCTTACCATCTTTCTTTTCAGGAAGAACAGTAATGTTATAACCTGCAATAGGTGCACCAGATACAGGATCACTAATACCTGGGACTATAGAAGGAGTTACTGTAACTCTTTTATCTTTAACAGCTTTAAGAATATCAGAACCAAAGTTAAATCTTTCAGCTCCATCTACAACTCTACGTTTAACATTATCACCATCTGCAAGATGATACATATCCATTTGACTAAAGTCAGTATTAGAAAGAATATTATCAAAAGAGTCATCATAGTATTTCTTTTGAACACCATACTCTTCTTTAGATAGAATACCTTTATTATATTGATCTAGTAAAGTACCATCAGTAAAATGATTACCATCAAGATTTAAACTACTTAATTGAACTTCTTTGTTAGCAATCTTATATTTATTAGATACAGTCTTACCTATTTCATCAGCTTTAGCAAAACCAGTACGAAGTCTAGTAGCAATGAGATCATGACTTTCATCAATCAATCTATTAACTCCAACAGCATCTCCTGAAGCATTAACACCTTTTACAGTATATACTGGATCAGGTCTAAAATACTTATCTATGAAACTACCTTTTTCATTTCTAACAGACTTAGCACTTTGTTTAGCTTTCTCTAAAGCATCAAATATAAGAGGAGTACTATACATAGAACTCTTAGGAATAGTAATTTTGTTATTAGCAACCTCTATACCAAGGTTCTTATAACCATTATATTGACCTCCGCCTATAATATTTTCAAACTCTTTTCTAATACTATCATCACTTAGATCAACTTCAATAGAATTACCATTCTTATATAACTTATTAATAAGTTCAATAGCACGATCATCATATTTAGAACCACCGTTAGCGCTAGACTTAAGTTCACCTCCTGACTTCATACGAGCAGCAAATTCAAACTCTGCTTTATCAGTAGGAGACATTTTATTAGTATAAGCTTGAAGATTATGAACACCTTCATTATAAGATTTAACTAATGATCTAACTTGTTGTCTAGCAGCAGCAGGAACATTATATTTGTCTAGCAAACCTTCCATATTACTAATACCACCAGTATCTGCAATATGTAGATCACTACCTGTAATCTTTTTGTATATATCTTTAAGCTGATTACCAGATGTATTCTTAACAGCAACAAAACTAGCAGCTGCATCTATAGGAACACTAACAGGAGTATCTCTACCTCCAATCATAGCATCAGTCATAGTGTTTTGTTGATTAGCAGCAGCATTGGCAGCGGCTTTAACTCCAGCTTTATAAGTAGCTAAACCTTGACCATAATTAGTTTTACTAACAGAATTATGATAAGAAGCAGCTTGAACTGCAGGATCAACACGTTTAAATAGATATTCATCTTCATTAAGAAGAATACCATTTCTATCAGTAACATCACCTACAACAGGTTTACCTCCATTAGCTCTAACATTTTTACCATGTTTCCATTCAGCTATCTTATAATCTTGAGCAATACTTTCTTTAGCGCCAGGAGTAGCAGCTATAGAAGCTTTAATACCTTGTCTAATCTTCTCTTTACTAAGCTTCTCCCATTGGTTACTAGTACTATTATATACTTGACCATCATAAGCTTGAGAAGGATCATTTGTAACTCTACCTTGAACATCAATCCATCTAGTAGCTTCACCTCCACCACTCTCTTTAGCTGCCCACTTAAGACCTTGGGATATAATCTCATTAAGAGGAACTACTTGAGTTGGAGAAGTCATAGGTTGCCATTTAGTACCTCCTATAACTTGACCAGTAGTCTCATCTACTTTATCTTTATAATGATAAGGATTAGCTTCTCTATAATAATCTTTATAATCTTCAGGAAGATCAGTTCGTTTTTCAAGACCTTCTCTATATGTCTTAAAATCCTTTTGTGCTTGTAATCTTCCAATCATACCATGATCAGAAGCAATATTACCAGCTTTAGAAATAATATCATCTAATGCTCCATAAGCATTACCGTGATTAGTATTATCAGCTACAGTCTGTCTAATCTCAGCAAGCTTCTGTTGTCTATACCCAGACTCAGCTTCATTAAGATCAAGACTAGCCATTGTAACTTCAAGGTCTGAAGCAGCCTTTACTGCTTCTTGGTGTCCTTGTTCAAGAGTATTATAAGTTCTTCCTAAAACATTTAAGTCAATAGGATTAACAGATTCTCTATTAATATAATTAAAATTCTTCATTTCAGGATATTATTTACTATTAGATTTCTTACGTTTCTTAGCATTAGCTCTATCCCAATCTGCAACCATTTGATCCGTTATGTTTTTAACTCCTAAATCTTTTAGTATTCTAGGATTAACATTAGGACTAGCAGCAGCCATAGTTAACATGTTTTCTCTGGTAGCACTACGTTTCTCACCTCTAGTTATAACATCTTGTACACCTGCATTAAGTGTTTCTACAAGACCAACTGTATTCTCAGAACGTTTTTCTCTAACAGCATTATTAAATGCCGATTTACCTTCTTGCCAACGATTATAATCTTCAATGTTAGCATTACCAACTTGTTGTTGATTAATTCTATCTCTATTAACCAATTCAGTTTCTAGATTCTCTTTATTACCATACAACTCATTAGTCTGTAATGTATTAGCAACACGACCTCTTTGTTTTCTAGCAACAGATACTCTAGAACTAGCAGTATTTCCCTCAATATCTCTTTCATAATCTGCAAGAGATTCTCGCATCTTATCAAGTTGAGGATTAATATTAATATTAGTTTTAAGCTTTGTAGCTTTACGAGGAGTAGGTTGTTTAGAATATTCAAGTTTGTCTAACATCTTATTGTTAGCTCTATTAGCAACAAGTCCTCCAATTATGTTAGCACCAACTCCAATAGTATCACCGAGAGCACCAGGTCTATCATTATAGAATTTGTTAATACCTTCTCCTACTCTTTGAGCTCCAATTTTAACATCTGTTAAGACTCTATTGAATCTATTAGGAGTAGCAGGATTAACAGGATTAACATCTCTCATACCTGTTAACATATCAGCTTCAGCTGTTAGTTTTAAATCATTGTAAGGAGTAGGATCATATCCTCCAAGTTGAATATTATTAGCAACAGGAGAAAGAGAAGGACTTTTCTTTTTACCTCCAATAGCGTGTTTACTACGTTTCATATCTTTATTTCCTTTTTGTTTTAAACTACCATCATCATTAATACCATTAGTTTGTTTATAGTCTTCTTGAGCATTAAAGACTTTATTAGCATCTTCACCTTTCATTACTCTTTGAGCAGGTGATTCATTATTAAGAAAAGGAACTGAACTAAATACTTTAACTTCTTTATTAGTTAAATGCATTACTTCACCGTCTTCAACTTCAAGACCAGTACGAGGATTCTTACCAATAGCAATACCTCCATCTTCATGTTTACGACCGTTCATATAATAAAAGTTCTTACCAAGAGGAACAGCAGCTCCTCCTCTAACAACTTTAGGCTTAAGTACTTTATTAGACTTCATATAATTATTAATTATTATGACTAACTATTATGGCGTATAAGAGCATTACTATATAATCCCATATAAATGTAAAGGATCATATATAAACTATAATAGATAGCCTTAAATAGCTATCTATTTTAATATAAGTCTCTTACCTACCTTAGCCTGTGGCAATTTCATACGCTGACCAGTAAGTCCGTCTAATTGAGGTTCAATAGAAGCAGGAATAGTAGGAACAGTAGTTAAAGGATTACCATCAGCATCTAAAGTATAACTAGTAGGAGCAATGCCTGTTTTAGGTGCAGCAACTGAAAAACCATCAGATTTAACAATTGTTTTAGGAGCTTTAGGTTTACTAAATATAGAACTTATTAAACTGCCAACACCTCCAATTCCACCGCTAACAACACCACCAATACCATCTTTACCTATAAGGGAACCATATTCTTTCTTATTGCTACCAATAGGTATTCTACCTCCTACTTTATACTTTTTAAAAGTATCTATACGATCTCCTTTTTTAACTGCTTTAACTTTCATTTTACCACCATTTTTAAGAACAACTTTATCTTTGTATTGATCAACATAACTTTGATTAGCATAACTACTACTTAAAGCTTGGGCTTGTTGTAAACCATCTATTCTATTCTGTTCAGCTTGTGCTTGCTTAAAAGCTAATTCATCAGCTTTCTTCTGCTTTTTACCACTAATAATACTACCTGCAATACCTGCAACTGTACCTATAATGGCCCCTAGGAAAGCTTCCTTACGACCATTCTTTTTAACTACTCTACGTTTCATATCTATATCTTACTCAGAAACATTATAATTTAATTCTTCAAAATCAATCTTACGACCGTCCTCGTTATCAAATACAAATTCAACAATGAAATAGTTACCAAATAATCTAGTTATATTATCATCACTAACTCCATTATTTAGTTCACTTATTCTATTACGAAGATAACTAAAGTTCCAAACTCCTAAATCCCAATAAGGTTTGTCAATAACATCAAACATGTTTTTGTTTGCTTCAATGTCAGTAGTTATATTTAATACACCAGTATTAACATTATTATTATATACAGCAAGTGTATATCCAGCATAAGGAGTCTTGTATTCCTCTACGGGCAAGTTAGTAAAATCAGTACCGGAATACTCGGCATACTTAGTAAGTTTATAAGTAATATACTCTAAGAACTTAACAATACTATAAGAATCATTAATAATAAAACTAAGTTTAGAATGAGCAACAATTGATTGACCTAATGTACCTTTGATATTATCATATCTACCATAAACATCTCCTTTATAATCAAAATTATGTAAAGAGCATCCATTATGATCATTAGTGCATTGTAAGTATAAACCAACTTTAGTATTAAAAGCTTCGTCAAAGTAATAAGGATGTTGAGATACAAAATTCTTCTCATTATAATTATAACTAATAACAGTACTTCTAGTTAGTCCAGTAACAAGATAATCGAATTTCATAAGTATACGATTATTTTCTTTATCGTTAGCCATCCTAACATTAAAAGGTTTATATTTTTTAAGCCATTGTATTATATCTTCGTCCATGTTATCTAACTGCTTATCGTCAAACCGATAAATACGATTAGTATCATCACTATAAAATATATAACCAAAGTCATTAACAATATATGATTTATCATCTTGTAAACCACCAAAACCTTTATCAGAAGTAAACACTTCATTGTACGATACTTCAAAAGCATCAGGTTGTAATAATTGAATATCTTTACCTTCAGTCTTAAGAGTATTATCAGTATCAAACATAAACATACTATGTTCAGTATGTGCAAGTAGAACAGTACCTATTCCAATTATATTAGTAATCTTTCCTTTATTCTCAGTTATATTTTTATAACCTTCAATAGGGAAAGTTCTCCAACCATTAACTCTACTTTCATTCTGTATAACATTAGATCTACGAATAGTCTTATCAAATTGTTCAACAGAAACTAAATCTTCTCTAAAGTTAACATAAGTCTTAGGATTAAACTGATCAGCAGAACCTTGTCTATTTTCAAATAAATCAATACTATTAACAGGAGTAACCATAGTACCTTTAGCAAACTTATTAGAGTTCTCATCTGAACCTTTAACTAAAGACATAAATCCTACAGGACTATTCTTATAAGACTTACTTTCAAAGAATACATCAGTACATATAGGTAATTGTAAATAAGCTAGAAAAGGAACATCATTCTGATAAGTATGAGGTTTATCATTTGGAACCTCAAACTTATAATAATGATCATGATTATTAATTCTAAAAACTCTATTATTAGCAGTGTTAAATACAACTCCTGCATTCTCATAAATAGGAATACCATCATAAGTATAATGTCCATTATATCCAGAATTAATATATTGTGAATACTTATAATTAGTAGGAGCACCTTCAGACCTATAAACAACATCACCTAGTCTAATAAGAGTTTTACTATCAGACATATAAATGTCACGAGTAGTATTCAATAGAGTAACTCTATATACTTTTAATCTATCATGTATACCAGCACTAGTAACATAACTAGCAAATAGATTATAAGAATCCTTTATTTGTAAAGCCGTACCTACACCCATTCTATCATCAGCAACACTATCAGCTACAGCTATCTTATATTCAGGCATAGCATAAGTTCTTTGAACATCCTCAAAATAAGAAGCAACCTGAGGCTTATTCATATCATGAAGAAAGTTAAAAGTATTATTCCTTTGAAAATAATCCCATTCAGGTATATCTTCTTTCTTAAAAGGATTAATAGCTTCAATTCTCATTATACTATAATCTAATTTAATAGTATCAGAAATATCATAAGTACTGCTATAAAAGAACATCTTATCAGACTTAGCAGAGTTTCTAGTACCTAGTTGTACAGTATTACCTCCTTTAACAATCCAATCCTGAGTACGGAAATCATTACGAGTAAGTAGTCCAGTAGCTCTAGCTTGTGACTCAAACTTCTCATAAGATATATAGAATCCGTCATAACCTTCAGGTATTTCTATATTATCAAAAGAAGCTCTCATTAGAGTATGAAGATTGTATTGTTTGAAAGGTGCTACTTCATCAGGGAAACCATCCCATGCTCCAGTAAACGATTCAATAGTAGGAATCTTAAATAGTCTATCTCCATTATTATTAATAAATAAATGAAACTTATCTCCTCCCGGTCCATATGATACTTGATACCATTTAGTAGTAGAAAACTTATCACTATTATAAGAAGAGAAAAACTCTTTAAAAGCAGCAACACAACTTTGTAAATCAGAAGGACTAGTAACCTCACTACTTAAAGTAGGACTAGTACCAAATGTATTATATTGTTTAAAAAACCTTATACCATTTACATTAATAGAATATCTTTCATTAACAGTAAAGTCTTCTCTTGCTACATTAGAATCAACATCCATAGCAGCATAATATGTAACAGTTTCACTATTAACTCTAAGATTAAATGAAATAGGTATTATTTCTCTATTAGGTTCTCCATTTACAATCCATTTAGTATTATTTGGTATTCTATAACCGTTAGTAGCACCACTATACTTATTAGTAAAATGTATATTAAAATTATAAACTTCACCCGGTATTAAACAACTTTGTTTCTTACGACTATCAAAATCAATATTAGTATTAGTATACATCATTCCGCCATTAATAGCAGACCTAACAGGATCAAATGTAAAATTACTTTGAGGATTATTATTAACATCAGCAATAGCTAAATAAATATAATCACTATAAGGTTGAACTCCATAATTAGTAACAGAAACACTACCAAGTGGACCCGGTTCTCTTAATTGAATATAAGCATATCCGGGAACACTATTACCAGAAGTAATATAAAATTGACCAGCTTTACTTATTTTAGTAGTATGTCCAGAAGCACTAATAGTAACAATAGTTTCTTCTGATATGTTTAGAAATCTAGCTAGAGGTATTTCAGTAAACTTATAAGTATCATACTGATTAGCTCCAGTAACCCAATTTACTATTAGAGCTGTATCATATACTAAACCATAATCTCTTACATAAGAAGTATATAAATTAACATTAATAGAATCAATAATACTTTGAGGTATATCATCATTATTAGCATTATCTTCTAGATAGTTACTAATATATAATCTATTCTTATAATTAATTACATTCTTACTATTAAAGTAATTACCATTGTCAGTAATAAAACTACTAACATTATACTCAATTAAAGACTTATTATCAAGAACATACTTTTGTATACGAACATTAAAACCTTCATTATAGTTTTTATCTAAGTAAATATCAGCAGTTCTAAAAGCTTTAGTATAAGACTTAGAAGCACAAATTACTCCTATTTGATATTTAGTATAATCAATATTCTTATTAAAATATAAATCTACTTTAAATGTCTCTTTAGCTATATCAGAACTATTACTAAAATAATCAGAAGCACCTGCTCCATAACCATCATCTGGCCAAGCAGGACTAACTATATCATTTAATGCACTAGCTGCAAACTTAGTATCTCTACCAAAAGGATACCTTATAATCTGATATTGTTCTAAAGTATCAATATAAATAGGAGGACCAATAGAATACCATTGAGTATAATCAACACTATTAATCTTATAACGAATAAACATATAGTACCATCCTTTATAAGCACTACCTGCGGTATAATCTAAATTATTAACACTAGGTAGTCTAACTTCAGGAGATATGTATAATTTAGAATTAGATAAATCCTTATCATTATAAACAGTAGGGTCGTCAGAGTTACCAAGATTAATAGTACGTAAAGGTATTCTAATATTAGAATTACCATACTCACTAATAGCTATAACTAAACTATTCTCTACGTTATAAGTAAAAGCTCCTTTAATAAGACCTCCTTGATATTTAAATCTATTAGGACTACCTAATCCTCCATAAGCACAATACATCTTTTCAATATTGTCATTGATAGGTTCTTGATATCTAAATATATCAGCATCATCAACAGTATTAGAAGGTTTAACTACAATAACTAATTCGTTATTACAAGGTATAATACCTACTATCTTATAACCAATAACAGGGTTAGTACCATAAAAAGCACTAAGATAATTATGAATAAAAGAATTCTCTTTAATAGAATCTTCACTAGTAATACAACTCCCATCGTGGCTAATCTTTACAGCCTGAGCATTAACAAGAGATAAATTATCATTATCTTTTGGATGTTTATTGAGATTAAGTTTTGTATTAACGCTCATTTGCTTACATCTTATTTTAAGTTCATATAAGCGACTATCTAAAGTCGATATACGTTATTATACAGTTAAATTAATATCGTCCAGTATACAGCTTTAAATTGCTATTATATGAGATATTAATGGCTATTTACTATTGGGGAATGTAGTGATAAAGAATGAACTTTTAAATAGACCTCCATCAGTAACCAGTATATTACCCTGAGCATCAATAGTAACAGCTCTCTTAGCTTCAGGTTTTAGAGTCTTCCACTCATAATAAGGATTAGTTCCATATTGACTAGCATTAAGATTAAATACAGGATGTTTATATCCACGAGTTAACATTTTATACATACAATAAAAACCAATAGCTTCTATAAGAATACCAACATTAGGAACAACAGGAATATCGCATTCATAGGTTTTACTCCATACAGTTTCAACTACATCAGTTTCAACATAAACACAACTTGTATTAAAGTTTAATTCAAGTTTGTTATCATCTAATAGAACATAATTTCTAGGTTGTCCTCCAGAGTTATCATAGTTAACAATATTATATCTAGGAGGTTTATTACTACCATTGACAGTTTCAGCTACAGTATGATCTGGGACATAAGCAGCATTAGGATTATAGATAGCATCTACCGTTGAGGGAGTTACATCACCTAGCTTTGTTACCTCCCCCGTAGAGGAAGAACAACAACCACTAGCATTAGATTTATGTTTGACAATTGGGCAACCATTAGAATCAGTAACTATAAGATTAGGACTATTAATAGGACAATTAGAATAAGCTATACAGTTATGAACATCTAGCTTTATTTTACTACGTTTCTTACGAAGAACATTTAGCTGACCCATAGCATCTATAATCCACGCACCAACACGAGGTATCCAATCACCATGATCTATATTAAAGTCATTGTCTAACTTAGCTATTATGTGCTCCACGCTTATACTTGTGTTGTTCAGCATTACGAATAAAGTTTAAATAAATATTAGGATCTTTATGTAAAAGAATATTAAGTTTATACTTAATATCAACTTGTAAAGTATAAACATCTTTTATACTTGTACATAGAGCGTCGTACATATCTTTATATGACAGACCTCTATACTTAGTAGCAATATATTCAGTTCTCTTATATTCAAGAGTCTTAGCAGGAAAAATAGAAGATTTAACAAAAGTAAAATCATAGAAAGAACTTTCATTTTTAAACACTCTATAATGTACACCATCATACGGTATATTTCTAGCAGCATACCAAGTAGCTTCTTTATCATCATAAAGTTTAACTCCTTTAGCTATAAGTTCTTTCTTCTTAGCATTAGTAGCAGCAAAGTCTAAACGTTTAACTTTGTTATGCTTATCTAGATCAATCTTCCAATGATTAATACAATAAGTTCCGATACCATGACCAAACTTATAACCATCACCTTCTAATACAACCTTATGAACTTGATTATAATAATTAACAACGTAAGTACGATATTTACCAAAAGTAATATTCTTACGAGTATCACAAATAGTTATTAGTTGTCTATTCTTATATTCAGAACGAAGAGCATTACAATATTTGATAAGTTGAATAAGTTTAATTCTATTAACATCTGTACTAGATACAACATTAAGAGTTGTTATAACTTTATTATAGAGAACTTCATTATCATACTCTTTATGATTCCATTCTTTATCATAATCAGCAAGATTAATATTATAATGAATTTTAATATCAACAATATGTTTATCTAAATATTCATATAGTTTTTCTTTTATCTCTATAGTTTGAGCAATAGCTTCATTATACTTTATAATATCAGCTTTAGCATTACTGATATATTGGAGATAATAACTTTTTAAATTAACATCAGGGGTCATAGGTGTATCTTATTTTACTAAATTAGGAGTAGGTATTTCATTAGTCTGACGATTAACTTGTGGATTAAATGTTTCTAGAGTAAGTTTCTTAATAGCATTAATCATATCTTCAGGAAGTAGGAATTCGTCATCATCATCAATTGAATTAATATCTAGAATACCATCCTGAGTTTCAGTCTTTATAAGATGAGGATATTCAAAAGGTGATTCAACAATAATGTGTCCAAGGTCTAACAGCCTTTTACTTCTCATAGTGTCTATATAAATATATTCATTTATATAATCATAAGTAGCAACAGAACACATACCGGGAAGACTTCCATAGAAGTTAGAAACAGCCTCTTTAACAAAAGCTATAGATTGAGGATATTCAACACCCATGGTACGAACAGAATTAAAAGGCATACCATTACTAAGTCTAACAGGTCTAGGTACTTTATTAGTACTTCTTTTAATTTGACCTACAGGAAGATCTTTAGAAATAGTATTATCTCCATCAGGAACATCAATAAGACTAATTCTAAATCTTTGTTGTAGAACTTTGTCTAGCACTTTATTATTGTCATAACTCTTACGTATAAGTTCATTACGAGAATGAATTATACTAAGTTTAAGAGCTCGACGTACAGGAACACTATCAGCTTGCTGCACAGAATGAGCAAGTTCAGAAACTAGTTGATTAATAGAACTCATAAGCAATATTATTATTATTATGATTAACAGTAGTAACAAATATAATATTTTAATATTTATATGCAAGTTAATTTTAATAATTATTTATACTAGCACTATCTATACGAAAAAAGGCAGTACCTCAATTAAGAAGTACTGCCTAAGCAATAGTAATATTTATAATAAGATATTAACCTTCAACATCATCATATCTCTCAAACTTTTTATAATCAACACCAAGTTTAACAAATATAGGACGAAGAATCCAATCCCAAAAAACAGGAGCAAGAATAGCAGAATTGATAATAACAATAATCTTATCATATCCAGCAAGCCAATAAACAATACCAACTGCTACAGTACAAGCCATAAGAATAAATCTTTTTGACCAAGTATTAACATAAGCACCTTTCTTAATAGAATAGACAAATCTAACAATAAGATAAGAAAGCACATTAATAATAAACATAAAAGCAAAATCAAAGTTATCAATGATTTGCTTAATAACAATATCAATATATTCCATATAAACTATAACTATTACTTATTTTAAAAATGATTGAGGAATAGAGAATTTGTTCTCAGCAGTATCCTCACATGTAATCTCTACTCTAACTCGTTTATTAGCCATATCATATTGAGGATAATCATTAGCATTAAAAGTTAATAGACCTTCTAGTTCAGGCATATAATAAGCAATAGTAGGACCACTTATAAAGATAATCCATCTTACCTTCCTCTTAGAAATATTCTCTGGAATATTATTAATACCTTTGTAAACAAATGTAGCAGTGTAAGTACTACCAGACTTAACAACATTTAAGTTACCAGCATAAGGTAATTCAATAGGTAAATTAACATTATACTTAGCCATTAACTGAGAAGTCATAACACTAGCAATACTTTCATTAATATGACCTTTATTAAAACCATAGAACATGAAACCCCAATGTGAGTTATTAGTATCAGCTCCTATAACAAGAGACATATTAGTATTTTTATATGTAGTCATAGTTTGACCAACATACACACCATTTACCCACATATCTGTAGAGACCCTATCAGGTATACTAGCATTATCTGTAAACTTCTGTCTAATAAGAAAAGGTCTATTTAGAGCAATAGGTACATTAGTTTTCCAACTAGTATCTCCTGGGAAGTCAGCAGCATTCTTAGTTCTTAAACCTTCTTGACCTAAGTCTCCAATATAAGGACTAAAGAAGTTATTAACAAAAGCTTCATATAATTGGAAGTTAGAAATAACACCAATTATCCATCTTTCACTAGGATAATTACCTCCTTGAATATAAGCAGTAGAATACTTAACGTTAGTCTCATTAGGTAGGAATACATAACCATTTAAGTTATCATAGAACCTAGGCTTACTCTCTGTTAAATTAGGAACAGCAACTCCGTTATAGTTCATATTCAAAGCACCTATTTGATCTATTATAGTTTTAACTTCTTCACCATCTTCTGCTTGAACATTAGAATAATTTAGAACTTTATTACCTAAGTAAGCATGATCAAAGTTAGTTTTCCATAATTCAGGAACAGGATCATTTGAAACAGTAAACGCAGGACTATAAACAATACTAGATTCAGTTCTATTAAAACCTGCTTCTATTTTAAACTTAAAGTATCCTTCAGGTCTATTAACATTACCAACAGATAAATGACCATTATATTTCTCATAACTGTTATTATTTATACTAACAACAATGTTATTAGGATAAACTTGATGAGTAGCTTCAATAGTATCTAATTGGTCATTAGCAACAATTGTAGGAGGACTAGGTACTATAATTGGTACAGAACCTCCTGCTCTTATAAGCTTTATCTTATAGAAATAATTAACATTAGGTAAAGCTGTTTCATCTACATATTGAGCTTTATAAGTTTTACCTTGGTATATATCATCATACACACCATTAAGAGTAAGACTTCTACTAATAATAGCATCAGTTTCTTCTATATTTCTATCTAACCATGTAAGTAGAACAGAAGAATCTTCTAATACTTGTTTCTCAATATTAAGAGGTTGAATAACTAAAGGAACACTTAAATTAGTAGTTTTAACAATTATAGGACATTCAGATATAGTAATACCTATTAAGCCATCAAGAGGTGTAACATTAGTAATAGTTCCAGTTATAGATTGTCTTACTTCTGCATTGTCTATATTAACAACTTGAACAGTAGATTCTATAACCTTTACAGTAGTAGACTCTGTTCTTTGTTCAGCAGAATCTAACCAAATAACTAATAGACCAGTACCATCAACAACATTCTTAAAAGCTAAAGCCCAAAGATATTCGCTAGTAGAATTTATTAATCTATCTTCTGCTTTTAGTTCTCCTTTTACAAACACTTCATGAGAATATGTATATCCTTCTAAAGCACTCTTAATATTAGCCATATACCAAAACGACATAAGAGGTTGTCTATTCCAATCCTCAGTATTCTGTATACCTTCAGCCATAGCAGAACTAATAAACTTAGCCGGATTAGGCTCATTAGGATTTAGTTCTTGTAGCTTTTGACCTCCTGTAGTAGCATACCAATATTGGTTAGTAACGTCAACAGCACCGTATATATCAACTAGATGAGTTCTAACTAGCCAATAAGACTTATACCTAGACCTTAAGAATTGAGTATTAAACTTAGGAGCGTATACACCTCCAAGATGTTCATCATACCCTGTTTCAGTTAGCCATAGTTCAGCAGATTGACAATAGGTATCTCTAATAGTACACCATCTTTGATTAACATCCATAAGTTGAGCTCTTTCAGGTTGTAGAGCATATGAACTATCTCCAACATCTTGAGAACCTTGTGAGGAATTATACCAGTGATAGTTAATAACATCAAAAGCATAATCACCTTCACCTCTATACTTATCAAACCACCAAAGCATTTGTCTAATATAAGCAGTATTATCTCCGGCAGCTAAAGAAATCATAGATACTTTCATAGATGGATCAGCAGCTTTAATACCATACCCAGGTCCCATTGCTCCTTTATGTCCATCATATAGAGCAGACATATAAGCAGCCATTTCTTCAGGATTAGCATAAGCTTGTTCTCCTAACCACCATTTATCCATCTCGTTACCAATCTCCATACAATATATAAGATTAAGACCAACTTTAACTTGTTGACCTTCTTGTAATTGTATATAAGTCTGATCTACATTCTTATTACTACCATATCTAGCAGCTATATTATATCCTACTCTAGCTATGAACTTATAGTTAAGAGGATTAACAGTATGAGCGAGTACAGTAGAACTAAACCCAGGATCAACAGGTTTACTTTGTCCCGCTCTTGATGTACCAACAGGTCTATAACAAACAGGTTGACTTACCTGAGTAAACATAACTTTAGCACCAGTATTCTTAAAGCCTTGAAGTAGTTGATCAATACTACCCATATGAGAAGTACTAAACTTAAATGTTAGATCATCAGGATGTTTACCAATAGCATCGCCAGTACGTCTAAAAGCGTCTCCCATAAACCAATCTGGCTCAACATAAAAACGTTGAATAGAACTTACTTTATACATCTCCTCAGGATGTTCAAAATAAAACCCATTAGTACCAATAGATTCATCTGCTTTTCTACTAGGTACCTTTCTATTTAGTTTAACACCATGATTTAGTTTAGTTCCTACAGGTCTTCCATAGACAACTAAACTTCTAATACCCATATCAGCCCAATCACAACCTAACATGAAGAATTTGTTACCACCTTTAGAAGCTATATTAAACTCTATCTTTCTCCAACCATTACTATTTAATTGGTCTTGAGGTCCAAATAGTTCTTTCCATGTAGTACCATCTTCAGAACAAGCCATACGTACAGGTCCTCTATTAGAACCTTCAATCCAAACATATGCATAATCTAAATCATACACACCGTCAAGATCAAATATAACTTTATAAGAACCTACATTATACCAATCAGATTTGATTAGATTATAAGCACTTAGTACCATACCTTGGTTAGCAGGGGTTCCCAAAGGAACCCCATTAACATTATTTATAGTACTTATATCACATAAATTAGTAGCAGCTAATTTCTTACCTAAACTATCTACAGCATAAGCAGGAAAATTATGAAATACTAACTCAGGTTTAAGTTTAATTGGACTAGAGTATGTTCCAACAGGAATAGGATTAAAAGTATTAGCCCTATTAACTTTAACTTTATTCTTTATTACAATTCCCATTTGTTATATATTAATTAATTTACTTTGTCTAGGATTAACTAGTATAGGTAGATTAGTAGAACCAGTTCTTATATCAGCTTTTGGATATAAGTCTACATTAGAAGTATAGCTATATATTTTTAGATCTTGAACAGTAACCCATTCATCATTACTTCTTTGAAGCTTCCAAACTCCAGCAGTTCTATATAGTCTATAGTCATATCCTACAATATGCTTAATACCATCAGCAACACTCATACTTCCACCTTCTACAATTCCAAGATCAGGATATTGTCTATTTCCAAAATAGAAACCAACATCGTAAGCTCCTAAGAAAGCACCAGTAGTATTAGTAGTAGAAAAACCTACACCACTTAAAAGTGTAGTCTCATTAGGTAAGTCTTCAAACTTCAGATAAATACCTCCATCAGCACCAGCTGCTAGTTTCTTACCTGCATTCATAACACCATGTCCCCATCCTTCACTAGCCACATAAGTAGATTTGTAACTATTAGCAGCAGCATTATAAACTATACCACTACTTAAGATAGTAAACACTAATGGATGAATAAGATTATCCTCTTCCGCAGCTGTAAATACAGGACTACTAACAATAGAACTTTCGTTCCTTCCTGGAAGAGCAGCTTTAATCTTAAACTTCCAATAACCCGCAGGTCTATCTACGTTACCTACTAAAATAGTTTCTGTGTAGTCAACATAAGGAGAGTTATTAGTGCTTACAACAATATCATTAGGATATGTTGCATGAGTAGCAATAAGAGTATTAGCAGTATCATTACCTGTAACTATAGGAGGAGTAGGAGTAGTAGCTCCAGCCAACTTAGTAGTAAAGTTAACAACACCTTGTATACTATTAATATAACCTGTAGCAGATGCAATAACTCTATACCAATATTCAGTGTTTTGTGTTAGAGCAGTATCATTAAATGATAGCTGAGTACCAACTTGAAGAGTTTGTAAATCTACACCAAATCCACTATTTCTAGCTCTTTGTAAAGTATATTGTTCAGCATGTAAAATAGCTAACCAACTAATAGTAGCAGTAGTTTCAGTTATATTAGAAGATACAGGTACAGGAGTATTAAGAGTTGGCATAGATCCACCTCCTATTATATTATCCTTAATTTTATAAGGAAATTCAACTGATCCATCACCATCGAATTGAGAAGTATCAAAATACTTTTTAACTCTAGTAGGATTAAGTTTAATAACTGGTATAGGTACACCTTCAATTACTTCAGCTCCATCTTCTATGAAATCAGGACCAAATGTATGAGAAGGTATTTTTGATTCTATATCCGTCTCATTGACAGCAGTAACTATTTGATTAATCTCTCCTGCTTGAAGGAGTTGACCATCTTGTTTAACTGGAATATTTATTTTCATAACTTAAGATAATATAGTAGACAGAAAAGGTTTAATTGCATTTCCTACTATTTGATAAGTATTATCACTAGGATTTACACCATCAGTAGTAGAATAATTAGGAGTACCATTAGTAGCCCAATATCCTCCATTTAAAGTTAAAACATTATTAATATTAGTTTCAACCTCAGAATTAACATCTATAAATCCTGTTAAAGGAGTAGGAGTTGTTCTAACAAAAGTATTAACTTGAACTCTAGGACTTTCTTTTACAAAAGATTGACCTGCGCCATTAGTCCAATTATTAATACTATTAGTCTTAGGAAATAAAGTAGTTTGGTATAATTTATTTGTACCACCTACAAGAGCTTTAATTGCAGTAAATAAAGCTTTAAGAGAGTTTATAGTATCAGTTCCAGAATCACCACCATTCTGAATATCATTAGTACCATAGTTACTAAATATAGTAGTAAACTTACCTACAGTTATATGTTTTCTTCGTTCAGAACTATAAGTAGTACTATTGAAATAAATAGCTTTATCTCCACTAAGACTTATATTAAAATAAGGTATTTTTAGAGAAGCTAGAGCTCTTTCAAAATGATTCCTTATAGGAGTATTAGAACCATAACCAGACATAATAGAATCACCCATCAATAATACAACATCTGTATTAGAAGATAAAGGTTTACCATATATACCAGTACAATCAAATATAGTAGAACCTATAATCTGACCAGGAGTTCCTCCATCAGTATAGTCTACATTTCTAGGAAAATCAGCAAAACCTTCTCCATTATTATTTACAGTAGTTCTATTAACTGGTATTTCTCCACCAGCTGGAACAGTTACATAAACAATAATCTGAATCTGATCATTAGCTCGAACTTCAAGATTAACTATATCAGATTTAACAATTTCTCCGGGAACAAGAGTTTTACTTCTTACTCCTGAGAAGTTAATAGGATAAGTAATACCATTATGTTTAACAGAGGCTTTAATAGTGATATTGTTTAAACCTACTCTATCCCTATAAACATCTGTCACAGAGTTACTATTGTTAGCCCATTCAAACCTTAATTCTTTAGAAGCTACAAACATAGTTCTCTTAGAATAAAAAGATACTGATTCAAAATCAGGACTTCTTATTGTATAAGGAGAGTTATTATAATTACATCCAGTAATCAATTGTTCTACAATAACTCCTGGGTTATTACCATCTAATAGGTTAGGATTTATTCTAAAAGGATTAGTTTCAGAACCATCACCTACAAATTGAGTACCATAGAAATACATACCTCCTGCTTCTGGAGTTAATGATATATTTTTATTATCAACCTGAAAATCATCATTACTTAAAGAATAAGCAGGCTTGTTTACACTATCATCATTAGCATTAATTGCAGTAGCTATAGTATTAATCTCAGGCCCGTGCAATAATTCTCCTTCTTGTTTTTTTATATCTAAACTCATATTATGATAATGTTAAAGGTAATACAAATGGGAACCCAACCTTAACAGAATGAGTAGGTAAACTGTAAGCAATATAACTTTCAAGTCTAGAAGGTTCTAAAGACTTAACTTTAGCCTTCCAATAACCAGCAGGTCTATCTACAGCTCCAATATTAAATTTACCCGGATAAGGAAGGAAAGGTCCGTTATCAGTAGAAAGTAGTATTTCACTATCAGCATAACTACTAAACACTTCTAAAGTATCATAGTAATCATCAATAGCAAATACAGGAATAGGAGTAGGTTTAATACCTTCCATTATAATATCAGAAGTCCACCTAACTAAATCATCGTATCTTTCCCAGTATAATCTAGTTTGTGCCCTAGGTAAAGTATTTAAAATAGTATTACCAATATTACCTTCTGCGAATGAATATTTGTAACCACCATCATCATTAACTTTAAGAATCAAGACTCCTCTTTGACCAGCACTATTAACATTAGCATTGATAACAGCGTCTTGACTTATTACAACTTTTTGCATAGAAGAACCAACAATTATAACATCACCGTTCTCTTCTTGCTCTATATATTTAAAACCTTCACTTTGACTATATTCTTTAACTTGACCTAGAGTAGCAAGCTCATAATCAAATATAGCAGGTTTAGCTACTAGAGATACAGTAGTGACATTACCTCTTTGAGATACGTCATCTAGTGTATCCTCACCAATACCTCCTGCTCTACCTAACCCACTGTTAACTCTAATTTGTCTAGTAACAAAACAATCTCCATTACATCTTTTGTTATTACATGTACAACCCATTATATTTTATTTAAAGAGTTAGATATTGTATCTAAACCTTTTATATGATAATATGTATATTTAGAGTCTTTAACTCTATTTAAATAATTTATATAAAGGTTTAGAAGTTTAATAATATTATAATCTATATATCCACCTATAGATCGAATTTTATAAAAATATAAAAGTTTAGCTTCTATCTTATCACAAAGTTTATCATAAACTTTCTGATACTCTTTATTATCATCAATCATCGCAGTTACATCTAATAGATTTACATATCTTTTGTACCAACTTAAAGTATTCATAAGCCTGCATATAATCATTCTTATCAACACATCTATCTATACCCCACAAATAAAGTTGAGCTTCTGATAGTTTATTTAGTATATCAAAATCAGATGAACAACCACAAGATTTAGATAGTTTAGATATAGCTGTATCTATATGAATATTAATAGAATCAGATATTATAAGATTAACACTAGTTCTTATACCAACAGTAAAGTTAGAGAACGCAACAGTAATAGGTCTATCTAATACTAAAGTATTAGCAATAGCATCTCTAATTAAATATACTTCATTTCCTACAACTATGTACTTGTAAGAATTATATATTCCAGCAGCATCTTGAACTCCAGTTATAACCTCTCCATTTACTACACCAGTTCCTTGTATAGTACTCTTCATTTTGATAGTCATACTAAGTCTATAAAGACCATCTTCAAAATTAAGAATACCATAGTCATCAGCATCAATTGTAACATTGTATTTATCTACAATTTGAGCTATACTAGGTTGATAGTATTCGTTAGGTAAAGGATTATCACTTTGAATATGAACATACTTAGAGTTAGTATGCATATTATAAAGTTCAAATATATATTTATCAAAATCTGATATAGGATTACTATTACCTCCTCCACCATATCCAGTTAAATTACTAGCACTATATATGCCAGTTTCATCTCTTACAATAATCTGTATATTATTAGTAAGTTCCTTATCAATGATAAGTTTTTGTTTTAAAGCCATATATTTATAACTCCTCCAATAATCATAGTAATTTATTTAATAATGTTATTAGTTATATAAGTAACATATGTCTGAAACTTAAGAGTAATCTTATTAGAAAAAGACAATATTTTATCATCTTTGTCTAATAGATTATTATAAATAATATCTACCATATCTTGTTCGATAGTAGCCATCCATTCTTTATCTAAATAATCAGACACTACAATACCATTTATTTTATACATTGATAATGTAGAATAAATTGTATAAAATTCAGAATTAACTATATTATTAATGTTAGATAATATAGTAGTTTTATTAGCATCAATATGATTATTAATAATAGTAGATGATACAAAACTAACTAATCTCATACCAGTAGAAAACATTGCATCTTCAATAGCACTCTTACATTTATCCTTTTCTCTATCTATAATGTTCTTAGTAATATCGGTTAGAAATTCACTTATAACATTAATAGATTTAGTAAGTTCAGTGCTAAGTCTAATTTGAGCATTCTCTCGCTTATTATCTAAAGCTTTAGTAATAATTAAATATATAGCTACTACAATAGCAGGAGCTATTCCTTGTTTAAGTGCATCATTTAATATCTCCATTTAGATCAAACAAAAAAGAGAGATCATCGATATTAATATCAACAATCTCTCTTTTATTAAATCAAGGTTATAATAATTATGGAGTAATAGGAACTATTCCAGAAAGAGATTTAAGTACTGTCTCAAATGTAGCAATACCAGCTCCACCAGTAGGTATAGCAACTTGTACAATTTGATGTACTACTTCATCACGAGTCTTAACGTCCCGAGGTTCAGCAAATCTCAAATTAAATAATGTATAACCAATATCTGTTCCAGCAGGTTGAGCTAAAGGATCAAGATCATACCCAGGGTATAACAAAGCTACATCATCAGTCCAAGTATAAGAGAAACCTTTATCAGCAGCAGCTTTGTTAGCTAAATCTCTAATATAAGCAGCATCGGCATAAGCAGGAATTCCTCTAGTTGTATAAGTTGGATTAACTCCAGTTAACTTATCAGCAGGAATAATAGTATAATTTACACCAAATTTATCAGCAGTTAAAGTTAATGTAGCAGTAGCTAATGTAGCAATAATACCATGAGATGAAGTATTAGCATTTATAGCTGCTTGAAGCTTTTGAGCTAACTGAGCAGCAGTAGTACCAGTATCAGCAGGTACATAATATTCAGGTGTATATTTATTTCTTTCATTAAACTGTTTACCATTAACATTAATGATAATAGAATAATTTCCTTTAGCTGTAGGAGCAGGAATAACAACAGTTGCTACAAATTTAGTAGCAGCCTGATAAACACCTTTAGTATAACTAAAGTTATTTTTATGTATTGGTAGTATAACTGGACCTCCATTTGCAGAAGAACGACCTAATACAAGATCGGCTTTACCCATAATCTCAACACCAGTAGCAGTAGGAGTAAGAACTCCATTGTTCTGATAATAGAAAGCTAAAGCACCAGCGGCTACATTCTGTACAAGTGGAGCAGCACTATAAGCAGCGGCACCTGCTAAAATAAATTGACGCATAGTTTAAAATTTTAATTAATTAATAATTAACGGGAAACAGGTTTAGTAGTACTTCCTATAGAACTAAAGAACTTATTAACAGCAATCTCAACAATATTACGATGAATACCAACTGGTAAATCACAATGAACATTGGCAGAACTATCAGTACTTCTTTTAACAACATTAGGAGTTTTAATATAAGAAACTTCAAGTGTTTTAGGTTTCTTAGTAGTATCTCCAATATAGAGTTCAATAATTTCTCTACTAGCACTATCCATAGAAAGTGAAACAATTGGATAATCCCATGTATCTCGATTACAATAATCAGATCTAGTATCATCAACTTTATCACCTTCTATAAATCTAGCACCTATTCTTTTATTTTGGTTTTCATATTTAATACCAAAAGAAGTATAATACATTACATCAGCTGTAAGTAATAAAATAGAATAGTAATCTTTATCACTACCCATTGTTGGAATAGTATTAGAACCTTTTCTAACTAGAGTTCTAATACTATTAACGGGAGATATAGAATTATCTTGAATAGCAACACGATCGTTAAATTGAGTTGTAGCATTAACTAAAACTACATTTCTAACAGTCTCAGTAATCGCTTGATTAAGGTATACATCAATACTCTCTCCAAGTACAGATCGAATAGTTTGCATACCCATCTGCTGACCAAGAGTCCGAAATGCAGTATGCATTTCTTGTATAGTCATGTTAAGTATTCTTTAACTTATTGTAATAAGCGTCAACAGTAGAGTTATTGTCAGGGTTAGTAAACCAAGCAACAGCTTCCTTCATATTAGAACCTATAAAGTTACCTTCATCTGTAGTAATATTCTGATTAAACTGCGAACGTTGTAATTGACCATGAGCAATTAGTAATTCAATAGTACCGATAAGTTTAACATGTTTAGAGTTAACAATCTTGTTGAATTTAATAGGTTCTTCTCCACTAAATTTATCAAGTTTAGTTTCTCTATCCATTCTCTTCTCAAGAAGTCCAGCAATAACAGGTTGTCTCTCTTCGACTAAATACTGAATATAAACTGCATCAAATAATACATCATCAGATAAAGTAGCAACATAGTTAACTTTAGCCTTATTAACCTCACCTCTGAATTTACGAAGTTTATCTTCTTCTCTCTGATCATCTTTAAAGTAGAATCTAACTGAAGTATTGCTATTAATAATAGCGACATCTTTAGCTATATCATCATACAGTAAACAATGTCTGTAACTTATATAATGATCTACATTGACAGGATAACCATATTTATGTTTAGTACTTTCAAGTACGTTCAGTTTAGTTATCTTATCTTTTAAAGCAGCTTTAAGCTTAGATAGATTCTGACGATCAACTTTATTAAAGTCATCTTCAATCTTTTGCGCAGCGTCTCTAAATTTATAATAATCAGACTTACGATGATAAACAAAAGAAATATCTAAATTAATTCCTAGCTCATCTACAGCTATACGAATATTATTTAGATATTGTTTAAGTCTCATTGTAAAATCTTGATGACTAGCATTAAGACCAAGTATAGTTGGAAAATAGTTTTCAACCTCTTCTTTGTTTGAAGATAGAATACGAGAAGCACTAACTGATCCACCTATATAATCTCTCTTCTTAGGAAGAACTTTATCATTAGCCCTACGGTATAATGAATAATTCTTAACTAGAGAAATAGATATACTAGCTTCATGAGTATATTCAGAAGACATAATATCTTCTGATTCTTGTTCTTCTTCGTAAACAGCAGTATTAATAGTTTGTCTAATATCTGCTTCCTCTACGGGCGAGGTAATACTATCTTTCTGTTTCTCAACGGGAGTATTTGCTTTACCAAATGCAAATTGACCACCCCCTACAGAATTATTTTCATTCATAACTTTATCTTATATTAAATTACAATTTACAACTCAATAAGAACATCTTGTTAGAGTTATCAACTTGTAACCCTATAGAACTCTTAATTTCATAACGACTCATGTCTATTTCAGTAGCAATGAAATTGTTATCAGATACACCCCATGATGCAGGAACATCAGTCATACCTTTAAGAACTTTAGCTTTATAAACTTGTCCTTCTTGACGAACCATACGAATGTTACGGTTACCACCATAGTTAGAGAAGTCCATAGCAACAGCTTGATGTGAAGTAATTGGAAGACCTGAACGAGGATGGATCATACCATTCTGTTTAGCAGCTTCAGCAATAGTACCTTTATCAAAGAATGAAGCATGTTTAGCAATTACACGGTGACCATCTACAGTCTTATATGCTCTGAAATAAGCACCATACTCTAAATTGTCTCCACTTCCCTGAATCTCTTTCTCTCCAAGAGGAGTTAAGAAACCGTTATCCTTTGCGTCAAGCTTCATAGCTTCATCAAAGTCTTCAAGGAAACCTTTACCACCGGTAAGTACAATTTCCATTTTACCGCTGTCAGTATCTTTATCTATCACATCACCGATAGTTCTCTTAATTTTGTTAAGAGTTAAGAACTCACCATAAGTATCATAGTTAGACTCACGAGCAATCTCTAACATACCTGATGTATGAGGAATAGGTTTACCATTGTCTCTGTCTTTAAGAGTAACCTCACCATTAGGTAAACGGTTATACTCTGCCATCCATAGACGTTCCTCATTCATAACGCGCATATTCAAATGGAACTGGCGCATCTCTTCGTTTATCCACAACTTAGAACTAGCACCTTCTTTATTTTTGAACTCATATTCAGTAATAACATTGGCAAGGTTACCAGCAATCTCTTTAGAGTAACGTTGGAACTCTAATTGAGAAGTCATTTTACCCGGTCCCATAGTATTACTACGGTTACCTTTAGAATACGATTCAGAAACAGTAGGAGCACCCATACTCCAATACTTACCTTTAGATAGCATTTCAGGATCAATGAAAGCATCTGGATTAGGATTAGTTAATTTAAGTAAATAACCATAACCATAAGCAGACTCTCCAAGATCTTTCTGAATACGAACCTGAGTTTTACCATCAGGAGCAGTAAGACCATATTGCTCAATAAACCAATGACTGGCAAAGTGAACTTCAATCTCTACACCACCACGACCCGGTTCAACGTTAGCAGTATTGAAATAAGTAACCATATCAGTAAACTTCATACGACCCATAGTCGACCAAGTCCATTGAACAGTCTTAACTTCTTTAACTCCACTCTTACCTTGACCTTCAGTCATAAATGATAAAGGAAACCTATCATCATCCAAACCATAGTTATAAGTAAGGAAAGCATTAATCTCAACAGGTTTTTGTAATTGAAGATAAGCAATACTCTCTTCGTTAGAATATCCTCTGTCCTCATACTTACCTTGAGAAAGAACACGCATTTTATACATAATACAATCTTTTAAATAAAGTAATTAAAATTATTAATAACCAAAGTCTTTAACTTCTTTAGTTTGATTTGTAACAGGTTTAATTACTTTAACCGAACTAGTAGTTCTACCATTGGCACGTACTTTAAGGTTAGTAACCTTATCTTTATTAACGGCCATTCCCACTAGATTAGAATAATTACCTCCACTAAACCTTAAATAAGCACGCAAAAGTTCATCTTCTTTACGACTTTCTGGAGTTTCTTTAGCAAGATCTTTTTCATAAGAAGACTTACCATCTTTATCTACTAGATAAACATAGTTATAAAAATCATTAGGAGTAGCAGATACTTTCTTACCATCAATAGTTCTTATAATAGTATCTGGTATAGAATAACCAGCAATCTTTTTACTATCAATAGTTTCTTTAACACTATTCCAATAATTCTTATTAGTTTCGATCTTATCATTTTCAGCCTTTTCAGCATCTAATCTTAATTGATCTCTGTATTCTTTATCTCCTTCTTGCAAAGCAGCAAGATCATCCTTAGCAGTAGCCAAAAGAATACCTGAAGATTTGAGATAATTAATATAAGTTTCGACATCTCCCCTTTTACCTTGCTCAGCCCAAGCAGTACGAATGATACTTTCTTGTTGTGCCTCGTTAGCATCATCTATGGTAATACTAGAACGATCTTGAACTTCTCCAAAACCTTCAATAGAATTACCATTAGCAATATAGTAATTTATAACATCAGAAATAATAGGATACTTCTGATAAAGAGTATTAATTGTTTCTTCACGAATGTCATCTCTACTGACTTCCATAACAGAATCAATATAAGCTTTAACACCTTCAGGAGTATTATCAAATACAATAGGTTTGTCATTATCATCTGTAATTTCAATACCTATAACATCTTGAATGTTATCTATAGATAGAGCAGTATCTCCATCCTCAACATTATCAAAGGAAGCTAACCAATCGGTTACATCTTTTGCTTCTTTAAATACATTACCGTCTTTATCAACTACATTACCTATAGCATCAACAGTGTATTTATCATCACCTAGTTCAATAGTTGATCCTTCAACTAAAGTTGTAGTAGTATCATCACCAGCAGGTTTCTTATCAGGTTTATTCTGATCATCACCTTTAGTATCATTTCCACCAGAACTATTGTCTCCGTTATCAAAACTTCCCTTGTCAGCACTTGAACCTCCTGCATTATCATCATCATTGATGTCATCAGCGGGTTGACCATTAGCAGTATTTGCTACTTGACCAGTACTTAAATCAGTAGTTTGAGAACCATCGGCATTATTAGCAGGAGCATTGCTAGCACTAGCACTTTTATCTCCTGTACCTCCAAATCCAAAATCCATTGTTTAATTATTTAGTGATTATTTATGAACACAATTATAACATTATTTATCAGTATATACAATACCTCCTACAACATAAGCTTAATGAATATATAGTTTAGCACTACTATTATATATACTGTTACTACAAACTGGCTGTATTTGCTCGTTGTATCTCCCCCGTAGAGGAAACCAATCTTAGAACCCTACACAATATACCCGATCACGTTAAACGTTTATATACGCAGCCTAAAACAGCTCCTTATAAACAAAAATAGCCCCATCCTAACACATTGGTTAGAACAGGGCTATAATCAAGCACTATTATAATAGCTTACTTCTTAGGCTTACTATCATACCTATTTCGATTAGTTTCAGCGATAGTTATTTTAGCTTCAATATCTTTCTCTTTAACTTTACGATCTTCAAACTTATTATAAGCATCTAAAATAGATTTACCTTTATCTGCTTTTATTTTCTCACGAGCAATATTTGAACGAGATTGTTCTAGTCTTTGCATACCAGCTTGTTTGTCAGACTCACTAACTCCGTTATCAAATGATATCATATTAGCATCAGCTTTAATCAATTCAATCTCTGCATCAATCTGACCTTTAAGAGTAGCAAGTTTTCTTTGTTCTTCACCAGTAACAACAATCTTTTTAGTTTCCCAATTTTGACGAAGTTGTTCAGTCTGTTGTTCAATCTGCTTCATGTTCAATTCATAAGCTTCTTTATCAGCAGCATACTGGTCTATGAGTTTAGATATAGCTGCAACGTTATCTCCTTCGATAGCAGCTTTAGCCATTTTCATATCTCCATTTTGAGCAGCACTAAAAGCAAGTTGTTTGTATTGATCAAGTTTCTCTTTCTCATTAACAGCACTCTTAGCTTTAATAAGATAATCAGCGTAGTTATGTTTCTCAACATCTAAACTAATATACTTAAGATTACCAGACATGTCTCTATAAGAAGTATCTAAACCATCAATCCAAGCAAACTTACTGTAGTCCATATCTCTAGCATAATCCCTCTCTCTCATATAATCCATAATGAACTCTATAATAACAGAACCCATAGATCCACGAACAATAGCTTCTTCAGTAGTTCCTTTACCTGCACTATTAGCAATCTCTCCATAACGCTGCGGAGTCATATCAACTTGGTTCTTAGCAGCTTGTTCTACTTCAATCATTAGTTGACCTAACTGAGCAATATAATCAGCATTACTAGCTTGTAACATACGAACCTGTTGTGCTCTTTGTGCACCAGCGTCATCAGTATCATCATAGTATAAAACACCATCGGCTAGCATTTTATGAATAGTATCCTCAGGTACAGCACCTAGTAATGATTTAGCAATCATAAGTATAGAAAGCTTATTTCTAGAAAGAGCCATTTCTCTATGATAAGCTACTATATTATAAAATACATTATAAGGCATAATAGTCTTAACAATACTAAACTTACCTAAACCTTGAAGTAATTCAGTTACTCCATTATAAGGAAGTTTACCATTTCTATTATAAGCTATAGCTCTTGCATCATAAGGATAGATTGCATCGTTACATCCTCCAATACGAACACACTCATATACTTGAGGTTGATATACATATTCAATACTTAAATCTCCAATAGATGTATTAAGAGTATAATCGTCTGGTTCAACTCTAGTATCAATTAAACTAGCTTCATTAACATAAGTAACAATAGCTTGTCTAACCTCTCCTCTCCAAACCACATGCCAAACATCATAAAGATCAGAGTTACCATCCCTAGACATAATCTTATCTTTCTTAAATAGTTCTCTATCCTTATCAGTATACTTGTTACATACCTCAGGGAAATAACTTTCATATATAGAATAAGCATATTCAGCAGAAACAGCTGAACCTTCTTTAGCATAATATGTTTCTAAGAAAGATCTTTTAGTATCATTAAGATCATCATCAAAGTTATCCATAATTTGCTGATAGGTCATCTTACGTCTACGAGCAAAAGCATCATCGTCTTCAACAAAGAAGTTATCAGTTCTTATAGGAAACGCATCTCTAACAGTTACATTATCTTTAATGAAAGTAGTAGCTTGTACATCAGCATAAGTATAAGTTTCACCAAAAACAACAAAGTCAAAATATGATTTAGCATACAATAAAGCATCTTCTGTAATGTCTTTAATAACATTAAGAATCTCTTGACCTTGTGCAGATATATCATCTACATACTTATCATTAAAGTCTTTTATAAACTTCTCAACATCTAAAGCTTCTTGGGGACTAAATTCTTCAGGTGATTGACCTTGATTAACCCATTGAGCATAACTCTTTTGTATCTCAGCAGCGATCTTTTGTTGAACAACTGCAACTAACTCTTCCCTAAGTTTAGCATTCTTAGCCATTACAACTTCAGCATTGTTAGCTCCTACAATAAAATCATGAGGATTACGAATATATTCACTTATGTATCTACGTATAATACCTTTAGCCATATCATAATGACGCATGGTAGCAGGAAAACGAGTATACTTTTCATTAGTAGAATTATAAGGATTAAGAACTTTCTTATAATATTCATCAGGAATATGACCTTGAATTAAACCATATATTGTTTCTACTTCAGCAACATCTTTTTGACCTTGTCCTTGAGCTATAACCCAATCACAACATTTGTAACCCCAATCAGGAGTCTTTTCACTATTAGGAATCCTTTGTTTAGGAAAATCATAACTTTGAAATTCACCTCTCATATCATTTTATATATTAACATTAACAATTATTTAAAACCATTCTCTATTTAAAATATCATGTTTATCTACATTGTCTCCTGTAAGAGCAACTGTATTTGTAAGCTGACTCTCAGCAAGAGCTTTTCTAGCTTTCCAACTTATACCTCTAAGTAGAGTTTCAGACACTCTATCAAAGTTACCAACAGAACTCCACTTTTTAAATTCAACAATAGTTTGATAGTCATATATACGATGAAAATTCCTAATAGGATTACCATGTTCATCTTTACCTATCTCCTCATACATAAACTCTTTAGTAAGTCGAATAGCTTCTAACTTACGATCACCACCAGAAATATTATATCCATAAGTAGAACCAAATTTTCCTTTAAGAGTAGCATCCCAAAGAAAGATAGGTTCATAAGATAGATACTTCAATCCTCCCCATTTTTTAAAGTTACTAACAGTCTCACCTCTATTGACCTCAACATTAGTAGTACGAATACAATTATAATCCATTGCTAAATGTAAAGCAATTCTATCTGCATCTTCTAACTTATCAGGACGACCATAATAAACAGCAACAAGCTTTTGTTTAAACCCATTAAGATAATGAGGATTCATCCAAACTTTAATACTATTATGAGAATGTTTATTAGTAATTTCATTTTTAGCTTTATCAACACCAACAGGGTCATATGTTATTTCATATAACCCAGGAGGAATAACTTTCTTAGTGTTACCATTAGGTTGTATCTCTTCAATATGTTCAGGAGCAAACCATCTTCTAATACAACCATGAGGATCTTCATGACCTCTTCTAGGAACACCAACAATATAATCGTAAGCTTTCTTACCTTCAGCTCTTAAACGAACATTACTTTTAAACTTAAGAATGTTATTAGAATCTTGTTCATAAGCTCCATCAACATAAAACTTATAATCATTATCAGTCTTAAGTATATTCTCCCAAAGAGTAAGTTCCTCAGAACTAAATATATTTTCAGAAGCATTACTAAATGATTCAGAAGGCATATTTGCATACTGACCAAGATAATTAATATATTCAGCATAAGTCTTACTATTAGCTTTCTTTCTCTCACGTTCACCTTTAGCTATTTGAAGACCTACAAGAATATTACTATTACCGTATTGATCCATACCCATAGTTCCTTTTACTTCTCCTTGTAGTCCCCAACAATAAGGTTTAAAGAATCCACAAACCTCACCACGAGAATCTTTATCCCAAACATTCTCAAATGCTATAAAATTATAAGCTCTAGGATTATAAAAGTTCTGTTCAAAGACTTGCATATTACCGGATGTAGCAGTACCCCAAGCACAAAGGAATCCAGTGGTATAAGCACCAGTTCTCATAGCTGGTTCAGTAACTTCCATAAATTTATCAAAGTTATCCATAGTTGATATCTCTTCAACTTTAACAGATACAGCATCCTTACCAATAGCACAATCAGGATTATTAAAAGCAGATACAGAGAGTAAAGCACTTCTCCAACTCTTATCTGCTTCTGTACCATCAGTAAGTTTATATCCAAGTTTAAAGTCAGACTTAATAGGACTAAGTATACCTCTAACAAAAGGAGTGTTCTGTTCAAAAGATCTAAGATTAGCAACAGCAAAATCAGTTAAACCTCCTGTCATTGTAAGATACTTTTTATCTACAGCAACATGTATAGCAACTTTTCTTGATTCAGCATTAACAGTATTAGAACTATCGGCAGCCATAATATATGAGAAACCTCCACGTCTAGTCTTATCAATAATAAGATGGAAACCATTCTTTCTACAGAACTCCATAACATGGAATGTCCAATATTGAGCATCAATAAACTTAGGAAAGTCATAATGTTTCTCAGCAGTATTAGTATTACCTCTTTGAATAGTAGCCTCATTTAATTGCTCAATTCTAGTATAATTAAGAAAGTTATAATGAGAACCTGTAATACGAATATTTTTAACAGTACCATCATCTAACCTTAAACAAGGAGCAGAGAATCCATGCTTTCTCCTATGTTGTTCTCGTTTACGAAACTGTCTATGAGGAATAGAATCTATCTTATATTGAGTATATGATTTATTAGCTCTATGATAATCAGCAACTTCATAAAATAACTCAGTATTAATAAAACTATTACCAGCATTAATATTCAATAAGAATCCACCACTATTCCCAATTAGAAATAGATCATCAGGATCAACATATCCTGCTTCTCTAGCAGTTTTATAATGAGATTTATCTTCATTGATATAATCTAAAAAAGGATAACTTTCCATATAATCAATAATAGTTTATTTAACAAACAAAGATATAATAACAACTAGTATACTAACACCAGATACTCCTGTTAAAATCTTAGTTTTATTTCTCTGTTTAATAATATCTTTTTCAAGTTGACTATTATACATATTACTTTCATACAATCTAAGTTGAAAGTCTTTAATAATAACATCTTGTTCTTTAGCATAAAGTTTATTAAGTTTAATAACAGAATCTTGTTCAGCATTAATCTTAATAAGATAATTACGTTCTATAAGTTTAGCATTAGCATCACGTATATAACTAATTGGAATAGTAACTTTAGACGTATCTGATTTTAGTATCTCCCCCGTAGAGAGAACAATCGGCTTACTTATCTTTATCTGTCCCTGTACTAAGTTTACGGAACAGATCAACAGTAGCACTATCAGACAATTGATAGCTCTTTTCAACATCATCTTTAAGTTTAATATTAAGTTTATAAATTGTGGTATCGTGTTTACCTATTTGAACATTAATGCTATCAAGTTTAACTTTGTTATAGGTTGTGTCAGGTTGTTTAAGTAATTCTCCGGTAGGACCAAATTTCTTATCTAACAAACTTATAACCAGCATACCTACTAGCAATCCTAACCCAAATGATATTAGACTATATTTATTCAGCTCCATATACTTTAAGTTTTTCAAGTAAAAGATTACTATACTTACCAGTCTTAGGTAAACCTACAAGTTCTTCAGCAAGCTTAATAGCTAAAGATACACCTGCATTAACAGCTTCATCAAATATTTGATGACATAAAGCTTTACTATTAAGTTGGTCTAATTGAATAACATCCCAGTAATTACGTTTGTATATTTGTTTAACCTCATTAACAATAGCAGGTATAGCTTTAAGTTTTCTATTAAGTTCTGCAACTCCCGCAGAAGTATTTAAGTTCTTAATATCTTTCTTAATATTATCTATAATCCCCCACATCTTAGCTTTAGGATTATGAACTCTACTAACACCTAGATAAGTTTCTTTACCAGTATCATTAGGGTTATTAGCATATCCTCCTTCATCAAGTATAAGTTCTTTAAAGGATTGATCAAAGTAATTATTCATAGTAATATATTATTTAAAACCCATAAACCAACCAATAAACCATTTCTTAATAGGATTACGAGTTGTTTCAAACTCTTCATACTTATCAAGACCTTTAGCAATACCTTGCCATAATCTTTGAGTATTATCAGTAGATTTATTAATACGAATATCATATTTATAATATCTATCTTTGCTATTATTATAATCAACATTACCGTTGAATGTATGACCTAATACTTCATACTTAATTTTCTTAGACATAATTATTTATTAATGGTACGACTTATCCAACCTCTTAGAAACACAATGTTATTACCTTGTGCAGCAATACGATTATACTCACGTATACGTAGTATCTTATATTCAGCAACAGCTAACTTTTCTTTAGTAGAAACATTAACTCTAATAACAGAGTCTCTACTACTAATAGCTTTAAGTAATCTTACGTTTACTTTAATAATAGAATCTTTAAGAACTTCTAAAGAATCTTTAGATAGATTAAACTCTCTAGCTATCTCAAACATTTCAGCATCAGCTGAATACTTATTACCAACAGTATCAGCAATAGATACATCTATTGGTTTAACAGCAACATCACTAGGACGTTTAACTTCTGTACAACAAGATAAGCTAAGTATTATAGCAATAGCAGGAATGTATATAGCAGAATAATCTATACAATTCCATAGTGTTTTTTTGTATTTAACTTTCATATGTTAATTAAATAAAGTGTGACTTGTAACTTTACTAGCTTCAATAACTCTACGTCTATCATTAAAAATAGCTTTAATCTCCTCACGTAGAAATTTCATTTTGTGAATAGTAACTTTCTCAACAGGATTCTTTTTAACATGATATAGTCCATCAGGAAAACGTTTAGGCATTCCATACTCATTAAGAACAAAGTCAGAATCAATATGGGCTAACCATAATCCAGCATTAGGTATACCTAGTATAATTTCCACCATAGTGGCATATAATGATAACTGAAGATTATATATCATTCCGTTACATTCAGGAAGATTATTAACAGGAGCTAATAAAGTATCATTCTTAGGAACCCATATGTCAGTAGTTTGAGCAGGAGTTTGAGTCTTATCTTTTTTATAATAACCAGAAGTAAACTTAAGTCCCCCTCTATTAGTTTTCCAATCTCCTATAACAAACCTATCATCACGAATAATAAGAACATCAATAGTACCAGATATAAGATAATCAAGTAGAAATCCTCCAATCTCTGCATAAATCTTATAACCGTTATCAACATAATATTGAAGAACTCTATATATTTCAGGATACTTATTTTCAGTACACTCTATGAAATCTTTAATACTAAGTTCTTTAATATGCATATTGATATTAGGAATATCAGCAATAGTAACCATATCTCCAGTCGATCTGTTAATATGTTTAACTGCTTCTTTGAACATAGATATACCTCGAATACCATCTTCAATTCCATTATGGGTTTTATTACCACGAGCACAAGCTTCATCAGTAATAGTTTGCCATTGTCCTTCAAGACGTTTTTCACTAATACCTAGTTCCTTAGACTTCTTAGTAAGCCAATACTTTTTATCAAAAGCTTTCTTATACTGACCAAGGATAGTAGTAGTACTAATGTAAGGATTACCAAAAGTATCAGTATATTTATGAGTAGGTTCGTCAAACATTAACCTTACATCATTGTATCTAGTATCTCTAAGTTTTAGCATATAACGTTATTGTTTATTTTTGAATGCGTCTTTAACAGACATATTAGGATCAATTGTATAATTAAATTTAGCAGCTTCTTCTTTCATAGCTTTATCAAAAGCTTCATCAAACTCTTTAGTAAAACCAGAACCTCCCATTAAATTTAAACTTCTACCATTAAATTTAAACTTCTACCATTATGTTTAGATTCTATTAGAATAGAACCATCACTATATCTAGTCTCTTTATAATAGTTATCAGAATTATTATTATCTATAACTTCTTGAATAGCTTTATTAAAATCTTCAATAAACTTTTCACCAGAAGGAATATTATCATAATAAGGATTATCAACTTTCTTAGTATTAATAGAAATCTGTTTAAGTTTCTTTTTAAAATTAGATTTACCTTTCATATCTTAATCATCTTCGTCAGCATCCATAGAACTTTGAATAACTTGTTTACCTCTACCTAGTTGTTCCTCTTTCTCATTTCTAAGATTCTCATAAGCAGTAGCTAAAGCTTTAGTAAGAATAGGAAGTTCTATAACTCGTTTATTAACAGCATCCATTAAAGTTAATATACCTGTAATCTCACTTTCATCAATAGCTCCACTTAACTTCTTATTAAGTAATTCGGTAATACGATTAGAAGCTATTCCAGATAGATGTACAGAACGTTGTAATGATTCAATTACCATTCCAGCTTCTGTAATGTTTTCAGCATAATACATACCTGTTAGTTTAGCAACTAAATGATCAGGTATATAATCTTTAGGAAGATCATAGTTTTCTATTGCTTCCTTAAGACATTCAATATCGCTAAGTCCTCTTTGTCTAGGAGAACTTTTAGGATCACCCATATAGTATATAACTCCAACCTCTTTCATATACCTAGATTTGTCAGGAGTATTATCTCTAGACCAAAGTAGAGAAACTTCTTTGTTTTGAAGTTGACGAATATTAGGAGGTTTAGCTATACCACTGATAATATCAATAGTTAATAGTTTCTCAATAACAAGACCTGTAGTTTTCATATGTTAATAACCATTTAAATTATCAAAATGTTGCTGTACTTCAATATCAAATGGAATCTCTTTAAACATAAGAAGAGATTGAATATACATATCAGCATAACCTTTACCTATTCTAATATACAAAGAGTCATACTTCTTTTGATTCTTAGCTTTAAACTTTTTAAGAAATGACTTATTCTTATCTAGTTTAATTTGATTTTCTTTAACATCAATAATGACTTCTCTAACATGATCTTTATACTGATCAGTAGTCATTACTTTTCTAGCAGCACTAAAATTAATATGTTGAGCTTTAATAGCTAACTTAATAGGATTGCGTCTAATACATCCTATATAAGGAAGTTGGACAACTTTATCCGCTAATACAGCATTAGCAGCAGTCTCTTCAAGATTATCTATAATAGACTCACATATAAGTCTATCCATAGGATCTTTAGAGACATGATATAATACATCAGGCATAGTCCTAACAACCATACTATATTCAGTATTAATATTATCTATATCATTGGACTTAGTATCATTCATAATAAGATCGTTTAGATTGTTCTGCTGTAAAAGATCAATGTACCTCCCCCGTAGAGGAAGCACAAATATTGATCTTCTATAGCTTTATTAGATATACTATTAACACTTTAAGAAACTAGTTCTTTAGGATTGAATTTAAAAGGATCAACAACTTTACTGTCAATGTGTAAAGAAGCAACAATATCTGTAGCTGCAATAAGTTTAAATTCAATAATGAATATACTATTGTGTTTGTTATCAATCATATTTTGAATAATAGGATCAGTAACCTTAGCGTCTTTATTAGTACCTTTAATGATATTAGTCATTAACTTCTCATCATCTTTAAGATAAGCTGTAGCATTATCAGCACTAATAGCTAAAGGTAATTTAAGATGAACACCTCTTTCTAAAGAACTTCTATCTACAATAACTTTATCTCCAATAGATATATTTCTTTTATCCATATCTTCTTGATGTGCTTTAACAAGAATAGGAACAACTTGAGAACTACCAGATTTACCAGATCGGATATTCATAGCAAAGTCAAATAGCTTAATCTCAAAACATAAACCAACAATAGCATAATAAGGAGGAAGTTTAACACTCTCCGCAATACTAGTTAAAACTTCAGGAGTAAACTCATTTAGAGAAGTTGGAAAGTTAATACCATAAGGTTTATCAACACTTTTAATTTGTAACATAGTTTTTCTTTTTAATTTAACATTTAATTCAACAATAGTCTAGGTTGTAGTTACAACTACAATTCCTCCTAGTTTAAGACCAGTAACATTTTCCATAATAAGAACATATATAAGGTTAACAATAAGTCCAATATATAAAACAGGTTTCTCATTTCCAAATATATTATGAGTACAAGTACGAGTATTAGTATACTGTTATGTGCCTCGTGTATGCGTGTATACGTGTGTGTATAGTGTACGTGTGTATGCGATATGTGTGCGCCTCATGTATACGGGTGTGCGCGCCCTTTGAGTCTCTTACGTAGTAAGAGACGAAGTATTACCATTATAAACAACCCACCGAAAACAGGTCTACCCTCAGCAACTACTCCCATACTAGACGCACGACAAGTACCCTTATCTTTACCACCACTACCACCACCAACATTACTTCGTTCTCTTGGTACTTCACCTCCTACAACCTCCACACCCAAATGGGAATATATGTACGGCATATACAGGAACATGGGGGAACTGTTGGAATATACGGTGGATCGTACCTGACAAGTGCAGCGCTTGGATATCGAAATTATTCACTATCATCTCCTGCATCTTTAACATCTATAACAATATATTTAATACCTTTAGTAATAGTATTAACATTAAAAGTATTAGTAAGACTAATATCATTATAGTTATTATGATATCTAATAACTCCTTTAATAATAAGATTTTTAATAGCTCTATGATAAGTTACAGCAGTTTTATTAAAAGCATATAAAGTAGTATTAATAACTTTATCTTTATTTACAGGAGAACAATCAACAGTATCTCTACTTAATATATAATATAATTCTCTTTCACTATCATTAAGATAAAGACTATCTGCAATAATTTTAATTATAGTTCTTAAATAATCTTTATTATTGTCTATAGTTAAATGCAATACTTCTTCTTTAGTAGCATGTTTAATATTAACATTATCATAAACTGTTATATTAGACTTTTGATTATATACTTTAATGCTCATACTTATATTATTACTAACATCCAATGTTCTCAATATAAACATTTGATGTTCAGCATACAACAATAATTCATATTATATTTAACTCAACTAATAATCCTACAAGTATAGTTGCTATTGTTATTACTGACTATCATAATATTACTCTTACTAGAACTTACCATTATAATGTTATCAGTATTGATCCTTATTATAATAAAGAAGATGTTGTTAGTAATAGAAAAGAAACATATGATGAAGTTGATCAGGATGATCTTAATGATAAAGGAGATTTATATAAGTGATAATCTAATGATGATGATTGAGATTTAATACTGATTTTTAATAGAGAAGATAGTATAGTTAATAGATGTGGAGTTATGTTAGATTTTAGTCATAAAGATATTAGGAGAATTAATGGAGATAATAGAGGGGGTATAGAGTTTGTTATATGGATGAGAGGCGGTGGAGATGTTAGATCTTCCTTTGAATAGGGAGATAAGTATAAAGAAGTTAGAGTTGAAGAAGAGGTTATTGGATCTTTTGTTGAATGAGAAGTTGTATAAGGACGAACTAGGGGTACTGGGAATTAGCAGGTAGATGAGAAGCGGTGGGTACTACCATAAGACCCCGGGGTGTTCTAAGTCATCTTGAATACCCCCGTCAACTTTGTGGTGAGACCTCATACACTCGACATACTAAAACTTGGATTAATTAACATAAACTTACTTCAATGAAAGATCAAACTGAAACCAATGATGATATACTAACTAAGATATATTCTAATCAAATGATACTTAGAGATGATAACAATGTAGATCATGAAGACAATGTAAATACTATAACAACAGCTGTTGATACATTAAGTATCGCTGATAAGATGTGTATTGCTGCTGCTATTGCATTCATAGTTCTTATAGTTATAGTTGTTGTTAAGATTACAATATCATGATATGATAAGTATTAATAGTGTGATGCTGTTAATACTATTTATCATAGACCTCATACTAAACACATTGAATACTGGATAATTATTATTAATTACTTAACTTATATTACTATGGCTAATAAACCAAACACAGTTGTAGCTGCGGCTCCTGTTACTATTAAATGTGGCATTAAATCTATTCAAGTTTATTCTAATAACAACAGCGATGTTAGATATAGAGTAACATTAGATGTTGCAATAGATGCTATTAAAAGAGATCAATTGACTGATGAGTATGTTGATGGTCAAGTTGATTACATTGACTTTGTTCCTAGTGTATTAGTTGCTCAATGTATTAATCATATTGAGGGTCTTGACTTAATGTATACTAAGAAGAAAGAAGTTGGTATTCGTAATGATAACCAATCAGGATTTGGTGCTGCTGAATTACAAGTTGTTCTTCGTGGTGCTAAACTAGATATTGAGAGAACTAAATTCGCTATTGGCGATGAGTATACTACTAAAACTGGTGAAGTTCTTACTCATGATAATGCTGGTTATAATACTAACATTGTTGGTATTAAAGTATCTGATAGAGTTCAAAACAAATTAGATGATATGATGGACAGTGTGTTCTCAATATAAATACAGATAGTACTAGTGTAATAGCTAGTACTATTTTTTATTATACTATTATACCTCATACTAAACATAATGAATTTTGGAGTTCTTATAATCCTTTTAAGAGTTCTTTTAACAGTTCTTAACCTAATCCTAACACTCATGAAACTAATACTAAAAACACTATTGTCTAAATTGAGACTGCTTATGTTATACATTATAACACCATTCTACTTGATCTACATATTGTCAGATATAGTAATATCTTATGCAGTGGATAGACTTAAAGATGCTGTATTTAATACTAATTACGGTTATCCTGTTATACCTTTTAAAGATAAAGTTAAGATAGTGATGAGGTTGATGATGATTATAATGCTGGTAATACTAGTTATTGTATATGTTATAGTGCAAATATGGTCATTTGTAGGAACAGCAGGATATTGAGCAATATAATCGGAATGAGGACGAGAATAAGGATTAGTAACACCCACCGCACACCCCTCCTCTCCTCATCCCACCTTATCCACTACTCTCACCTCCACAAACACTATTACTGTTACACAACCTTTATCTCTAATTTTCATCAAACTCCTTATCTCCTCTTCAATAACAATCATTCAAATATCAACTAAACCTTTATTAAAAATGGGTACAATAGAACAACATAAAAAGATGAATGAACTCATTAATGAGGGATATCAATGGAATCAACAGAAGTCTATATCAGCAGCAGGTGTAATACTTGATAAAGGAGAAGACTTCTGGTTCTTTGGATTATCAGGAGAAATAGAACATAATCCACAAGCTTTATTAACTATTAAATTATAATCATTAACTCCAGATATTATGAATAAGTCATCACCAATAGGTTCTCCTGAATCAGTATTCATATCTATACCAGCAGTTGGTATAATACGAGGAGGATTATTAAGACCATTAATTAAATCTAAAGATATGTCAGAAGATCCAACAACACCAGCATTTACACCAGTAACATCGGTTAAAGAAACTAAAAAATCTATATGTTTTAAATCAAGAACAATAGGTGCAATAGAAGGTATGTTCTTAGCTATAAGAACAGTTAATCTAACATCAGCTAATTTCTATAAAGAACTTTGTAATGAACTTGATTATGATGGAGATAAAGAGGTATTAGAATACATTGATCATCTTTATAAAATAACACTATAACATTATGATAGCATTAATCATATCAATACTAATAGCTGCAACACTATTATCAGCATTAAGAGTAAGAAAAGAATCAACAATACTAATGGCAAATGGCAAATCTAATCATTTATCTTTATTTGATTGGATAGTAATGGTAATGGTATATGCAGTACTATTAGCAATAGCTGTTTACATATTAGATGTAATACTTAATTCACAATTATTAATATCTTAATTATCAACTATGATACAATTAATATTAGTTATAGTTATTATAGCAATAGCTTTAACAGGTTCTAGAATATATCATTATATAGAAATAGCAGAAATAAATAAAGACTATTATATAGTCAGGTTTAGATCTACACTAACAATATTTGCTTGGTATTTACTATTAATAGTTAATATGGTAGCTGCAATATGGTTAATGTTATCATATATTTCAACATAATAGATATCTACAAGATCAATAGCATTATTAGCTTATTGATCTTTTCTTTATTTGACCTCATACAAAACATAATAAATGTTGGATAGTTGACTTGTAAGAGTTCTCTATCTAATAATATATTAAATAACACAATTAACATTATATATTAACTTTAAAATTTTAGATTATGTCTGGGAAAGCTAATGCTGTTGCTACACCTACTACTGGTGCTAGTGATCAAACTACTAACGCTACTGAACAAGCTTCTAACGCTGTTGGTTATCAAAACATTATTAAGAAGCTTATTGCTTCTGGTTGTAAACGTGTAAACTCTGTTAGAGTTAAGAACGTTAATTTCACTCAAAAAGATAACTATAATATGGTTAGCTTTACACTAGCTTCTCCTGTTAGAGGCTATGTTACCAAAGATGAGGGTAACAGTTATGAGATAGGTTTAACTACTACTATCTTTACTTCTCTGTTTGCTATTGTTGGTGCTATTAAAGAGGATGAGAACCTTGGATGGATGGGTAATGCTTTACTTGAAAATCCACAAGCTCTTAATCTTATCTTAAATGGTTCTAGCATTGATGTACTTCAACAAGAAGTAGCTGCTGGTGAAGAGTATTTTAATCCTTTTAGTACAAAGGAAGATGCTGATTCTAGAGTTTATGATCACAATATTATTATTAATAATGTTGTTAGCTTTAAACTTGGTGAAAGCGGTAAAGCTATGGCTAATAGATTAGCCGATAAACTTATGGGATTCTAATTCTCATTATGTAGATGGTAGTGATAATAATGTTATAGTTATTATCACTATTATTTATACTTATAATCAAATTAAATATAGTTGATTTATATTAATTATACTGTTATATGTTGATTGTTCTTTTGAGCATACTTAACATGCTCATGGAGCGACATGTATTAATAAAAATATATTAATTATTTTCACTTTTGATTATATAGTTCGTACCTTAAATGTTATATGGTTTGCATGGTGCTTATCATATTATTCTTAATTATACTAATATTAAAATTGTTATTGTTATGACACAAATTGATCAAACTTTTGCCACTACTAAGACTAAACCTGCTGCTAAGAAAGCTACTAAAGCTGTTTCTAAGTCTACTATTACTGAAAGTGATATTGTAGATAAGGTTATTGCTACTGATAAGAAAGCTCCTGAAGTTGTTGACAATAAGAGCTTGCCCGTAGAGGAAGACAAACCGCAGCCTGATGCTACTGTATATCATACAGATGCAGACGTTGTAAGTAACACTCATGTTGCTAAACAACATCCAGTTAAACATAATGCTATTGCTACTAAGCAACCTTTTAAGCATAACAATAAACCTGTTAACAATAAAGCTAATGGTGTAGAGTTGCCTCCTATTAATGGTGAGTATCCTGCTCATATGGTTGAAATTGCTCTTATTATTAAGAACAATGCTGAGATACGTAGGTTTACTAGTCTTGGTGTTCTTAATTACCTTTTACAAAAGGGAGAGATTAAAGGTAAATCTAGGTTTGTTACATTTAAGTGGAATAAGTTTTCTGTTAAGGTTGATACTCTTACTAAAGAGTATTCTTATACTGAGCCTTTCTTCTTAAACTGTTTAGCTGCTTCATTTGCTAGTTTTAGTGCTTCTGCTCAAAAGACTATTGATAAGTTCATTCATTTAGAAATGGGTAAGACCATTAATGATGTTTGTTCTAATGAAGAAATTGCTTATATCCATGACTCTTTAACTAATAAATAGTATGAGAGATATTAGGTATAATCCAGATGATTACATGGAGACTGGTGATGGTGAAGATATTGATACTTCAATGGAGATTCATGAAGAGTTGTTAACAACTGATTTTGATGATGTTAACTTTGAAGGAACTTTAGATGGAGATAATGATGAGTTTGAAGAAAAACGTTACGGTCTTGATTAAATAAATTAAATATAGCTGATAGTTGTGTTAGATGTGTATCTAATATAGCTATCAGCTTTTATTGTTTTAAACCAATTGTTATTATTATGGCAAATACTATAATATGTTATATATCTATTAAAGATGTTGTAAAAGATATTACTAGTTCTTTAACATCTGACTATATTTATAACTTTGTTAAGTCTGTAAAAGCATTTCATTCTGATATTAGAATTGCTAGTAGTTTAAGTGATATAGATAGATTAAGAAATTGTGCATTTAGTGCTTATGATAATATTATCTTTTATCAAGACAATGGACCTATTTGTTTAGGTAAGTGGGCTACTAGTACTATACTTAATACAGCTTCTCATAATAATGATCAAGGTTGTAATAATTTAACTGAACTATTTACTAAACTTAAAGAATATTCTAATGAGGATAGATTACAAGAAGCAGACACTGCTTGCGGAAAGCGAAATGAGTCAAAAGGAATTGCTATTGAAGTTACAAGAAGCTGCGCTACAGTTGAAAGTAGACAGATTGGCAACGGAACAATCATTAGCTGCTAAAGAAAGAGAATTAGCTACTGCTAAGAGTACTTTTCCTTTAGATGTTAGTAAAATTATAAAACTATCTGTAAGTGTAGATGGTTGTACTAAAGGTCTTGATGCTATTGATAAATTAGCTGAAGAACTTGGTCTTCGTGATGAAGATCTTAATAAATTTGGTAATGTAACTTTTAAGGGTTAAATACCATAAACTAACTTTTCATCGTTAAGTTGGTTTGTATTATAGCTCAACTGGTAGAGCAATTGTTTTCTAAGCGATTGATGTGGGTTCGAATCCTGCTAATACAACAAATATTAGTATTGCTAAAGATACTAATGATATTAAAGGTAAATACTGGATAGTATACAACCTGAATGGTTGATAACCTTACTATTTGTCGATAGATAGCTGCTCGGGGCTGCACAATCAATTGACCTGTAATAGTAAGGTTATTAATCGAGAATTATAATTGAGTGGCTTAAATCTCATTAAAATCATTTATAACCCATTAATATTAATTATTCATGATAAAAGATAGTTGTATTGTTCAAATAGTTTCTATGACAGACGATGGTGTTATTACTGTTGTTAATGGAGAAAGTAGAAATACTCTTATTATAAATGTTAAGAATACTGATAAACAAAGTAGTGATATTTGTATTACTAAAAAAGAATTTAATAATATTGTTAAACTTATTAATAAACACTTATAATTATGGCAGCTAATAAGATAATTGAGTTAATTACTCATGATGGTATAATTGATATTACTCATTATGATAACCTTAATGAATATCTTTTAACCATTGGTGGGGATGGAGATATATGTTCTATGGAAATGTCTAAGAAAGAACTATTAGAACTTGCTGAGTGTATTACTAATGCATTTAAAGATGGGAAATAGTCCTTATAGAACAGAGATACCTATTGATACTCCTATGATATGTATTACTGAATATATAGAAGATAAAGTTAAACGTTATGGTTTATCTATTAGATTCTATGCAGGTGATGATAGTGAAGATCATAAAGTATTTAGTAGTGGTTCCTTTAAAGATAATAAAGGTGTATTTAAATCTATATCATTTAATGATTTTGTTGCTGTTATTAAGTACAAAGACTTTGATATTGATGAGTTTAATTATAATCCTAGTTTTTATTTACTTAACTATAAAGTCCAAGATTATGGAAAATAATAAAGATTTTAAAATAAATATTATTAGTGTTGATAACAAACCTGTTTATCATACTATTACTAAGAACTATAAACCTGTTAATATTAGTCAACTATCTGTTATGGATAGAGTTATGGTTATGAGTATGATTAGTTGTACTTTTAATAAAGTCGTTAATGAAGTTCATAATGATATTAAAGATCTATCTGATGGAGATCTAGTAAAGTCTATTGAGGGTGATTCCTCTACGGGGGAGGTACAGCAGTCAGAATCAGTGTTATACGTCTATTACAATAAATGTAAAGTAGGTTATGGTTCTGGCGTTGCTATTGTAGTTGCTAATAATAAATTAGAAGCTCATACTATATTATGTGTTAATGTTGATGAGTTTAAATCTTCTCAATATGATGCTAATGGTTGGTTTGTAGCTTCTCCTAGTACTGATACTAAACCTAGTTTTATTACTGAACATTCTTATCAAGAATAATATGACTTATCTTAATGTATATCACAATACTACATGTATTAGTTATTGTGGAGGTATGGCTGTAGCCATAGCTAATAGTCCTGAAGAAGCTCATAAACTTCTTCTTAAATATGATAAACATTTAGGTGAAAGATATAAAATTGAAGGTTGGGTATGTATTGTCTGTGCATTTGGTGTAGGTGAACCTAGATTTATAGCTGAAAACTCTTATAGTGCTTAATGTTAATGTTATGGGTAAACCTGAAAGTGTAATACAAATTCTTAGTAATGTTAGTAGTCTATTAGATACTAAAAAGAAAGAACGTATTAAAGCTAGAGAAAAGTTTCATTATAGTCTTAC